>JGI20215J15232_1000071_pt1 | contig 32971 bp, 27 predicted proteins | sample WetSurMetagenome_2_FD_15232 | JGI IMG/M metagenome (IMG submission 15232) | reverse complement strand
TTTTTTTTTTTTTTTTTTTTTTGTTACTAGTAGCTATTCGTTTAATATCTCGACCAATGGATTTCTAGCTACCTCAGATTCAACAGAATGATCGATGATCTCTAAATAAATAGGGTTTAATGATCCCGTGGTCTTTACTTTTATCTTCCCCATCGCTTCCAGTTTTTGTAACTTTTGCAAAGATTCGATGGTTTTATTGGTTTTATCAATGATCTCAGCAATCGTTGGTGTCTCTACGTTTATCTCATCGATGAATTTACTATGCCACCATATCACATATGTCTTAAGCATAGGTTTCCTCCGTACTTTCCCGGTTCATAACAATGTCTGGTTTATAAGAACATTCCTCTTGGCAGAAAACACCTTTTATAACACTATCTCATTATCCTCTCAAAACCCTTGAGGTGCAATGATGGAGTTTATCGATGTCATTAGATCCCGGATGAGTATTCGTGAATATAGTGATAAAACTGTTGAAAATGAAAAGATTTCCTATGTGTTGGAATGCGCCCGACTAGCTCCATCTTCGGTTAATAAACAATGTTGGCGTTTTATAGTGATTCACGATAAAGAAACAATCGGCCAGATAGCAAAAACATCTATGATCAACCGGTGGCTCAAAACAGCACCTGTTCTCATTATCGCATGTGCGGATCCTACCGAGAGCGTCATCAACAATTCTATTGAATATTATTCGGTGGATGTCTCGATAGCATTTGAGCATGTCATCCTTGCAGCTACAGATGTTGGATTAGGTACCTGTTGGATTGCTGGGTTTAATGAAGAGAAACTAAAAGAGATGCTTGAAGTCCCGAAACGAATACGCATAGTTGCACTCACCCCCCTGGGATATCCCATCGGAAAGAAAGGGATAACCGAACAAATCACAAAAACATTACTTAAGGCAACGAAAAGAAAAACCCTTGATGAAATTGTACATTATGAGCATTGGTAGTTCTCCATGCTTTTAAATAACAGATTTTGTTTGTCCCAGCGTATCCATGATATCCTCTCAAGAGAAACAACTTCCTTACGCAAAAAAATATTTTTATGTTATCATCCTTCTTCCTATTGTTTTCTGGGCGTTCGCGTTTCCTTTTATAAAAATCGGTTTGAGGGAACTCAGTCCGATAAACCTGACGATCCTGCGTCTTTTTCTGACCTGCGGGGTCTTTTTGATGTTCCTATGTGTGTTCCCTAAGAAATTCTCCCCGATTCAAAAAAAGGACATTCTGCCGTTATTTTTGCTCGGGTTCTTCGGACTAGTAGTGTATCATCTGGGGTTAAACTATGGTGAGATGTACATCTCCCCTTCAGTCGCTAGTCTCATCATCGCAACGATTCCTGTATTTACCGTGATTTTCGCCACCCTTTTATTAAAGGAGAAAATGACAAAGAAAATCGCAGTAGGTGTCCCTTTATCGCTTTCTGGTGTCGTGATTATCTCTTTGACCGGCACGTCAGGAAATCCGTTCGAGGTTACCTATCTTTTTGCGGCGCTCGCGGTGTTAATTTCTGCGTTTGTCGGTGCAGGATATACCATCGCAGGTAAAAGACTCTTGCAACGATATTCTGCTCTTTCGCTCACGGTCTATGCGTTTCTGTTCGGAAGTCTTGGCCTGATCCCGTTTCTTTCCTCATCGTTGATAACTGAGGTGGGTGCGTTATCATCGGCTGGATGGGGGGCGGTTCTGTTCCTGGCGCTTTTCCCAACGGTGATCGGGTATATCCTCTGGTATGTCGCTTTAGAGATTAAGACCGCTTCAGAGATCAGCGTCTTTTTGTATTTCATCCCGGTTCTATCTACGATTATCAGTTATTTTCTATTCCAGGATTCAATCACCTGGTTGTTTCTCCTCGGTGGGCTCTTAGTTATTAGTGGTCTTATCATTGTGAATATGCAAAAGTCCATTTCTTGGAAGACACGATAGAGTAAACAAACGTATCAGATGTCTTATTAACCCCTTTTTCTTTCTCAGAGCCTGTCGAATGATTTCAGTTCAGAACCTCACTAAAAGGTATGGGAAAATCACTGCGCTTAATAACGTGTCGTTGCAGTTCGATGATGTGAAAGTCATTGCTATCATGGGGGAGAACGGTGCTGGGAAAAGTACACTACTCAAGATCATCGCAGGGATCTTACCCTACGATACCGGGGCTGTGATAGTCGATTCATATTCTATTGTGACACAATCGCTTCTTGCGCGTCAACGGCTCGGATATCTGCCTGAGATGCCTGAGCTTTATGATCGGATAACGGGCAGGGAGTTTCTGTTTTACATCGCATCCTTACGAAAACTGAAAGACGCTGAACAGATCATCACTGGTCTTTCTCAGATGATTGGTATTGATTCTTCGTTGGATTATGAGCTTGGGGGGTATTCAAAGGGGATGAAACAGAAGATCTCCTTACTTTCTGCAATCATGCACCAGCCACAAAACCTTCTTCTTGATGAACCGGTGTACGGGTTGGATCCACTCGCCTCACGAACAATACAGGATTTTATTAAAAAACGGAGGGGGACTACCGTTCTTGCGACACATTCGACCCAACTTGTCGAGCATGTTGCTGACTCGGTGTATTTCTTGATGAACGGCAACGTCGTTTTCTATGACACGGTCAGTAATCTCATGAAACAGCATGGAACAATAGAAAATGCGTATTTTCATTATAAAGATAAAAAATAGTCTCACAGAAAAATTTTTTCTAAATATTCGATAACATTCAAAAAATCTGTAAGAGTAACCCAGAAATCTTTTTTCTTAACATTTGTTACAATTAGAAGCAATATGTTTTTTATATATGATATGAGATAACAATGGTAACGGAGGATTGTTTATGAGAAACAAAATTATTTGTATCGTAGTTTTTATGCTGTTGTTACTCTCAAGTACCGCTGCTGTTGTCGGATGGAATTTAAAACAAGACCAAAAACAAAATGATATCAATAAACCACTTGAGCGAGAGTATGGTGAGTATGGTGATGCTCCTGAAGGGACGAATCATATCGCGTACCCAGCGACCGGTGTCATGGGTGCGTTTCCTACTTGTATGGGTTGTGGCCCAGCAGGGTGGATACAACATACTAACTTTGGAGCCTGGTTTGGTCCAGGATTTGATTTTGAGATGGAGGGAAATGCAGGATGGTGTCCTGGAGGATTCCCGTTATATGATCAAGATGAAGGGTTTCAAGATGGCGACGCGGGGCTTCTCATGCCGCAGCCTTTTACAATAGATGCTACAATGAATGTTGTCCCGGTTGCAGGATGGGCTGGCACTGGTCTTGGGAATCCTGGTCAAATAGCTGTATGGGGAGCAAATGTAGATATTTGGGTGCATAACACCATGCCAGGACACCCTGAGTATTTTCCCGCCTATGTCAATGTCTTAATGGATTGGAATCAAAATGGTGCATGGGGTGATCCTGGGGAACATGTCCTAGTTGATTTCGTCATCCCCCCACTCTTCATTGGTCCTCTCTCTGTACTCGTTCCACCCAATTTTGTCATCGGACCAAACTCAGGGTACGTCTGGAGTCGATTTTCAATTACTGAATACCCTGTAGGTCTCAATTGGTTCGGTGAGGGCTTTTTCGAAGATGGTGAAACAGAAGATTATCTCCTCCTTGTCAACCAAACCACTGAAACCGGCTGGTACTATAAACCAGCGTACGCGAATTATGCTCCTCAGGGGATGCCTGATTTTAATCAAACACAAGATACATGGAAGAGTATTGTTGATGGTGGGAACGGGATAGCGAACACTGCTGCTATCGCAGATGATATCCAGGTTGTTCCAGTGGGTGGTGCAGTCAGTCCCGGGGCAGTGGTTGTTGCACCAGGACCAAACTGTGCACTCAACACGAACCCTGCAGGAGATGATGTCTCAAAATGGGCATTCTGTGGACCAGTGGCTGTCGCAAATTGTTTTTGGTGGTTCGACTCGAAGTTTGATGACCCGACAGGGTATCCCGGTGATGGTGTCGATGGATATGCTCTTGTCCAAAAATACGGCGTCAGCGATGATCATCTAAAAACGAACGTACCTCCCTTGATACAGGACCTTGCAATAAAGATGAATACCACGACCAAAGGAACAACGAATATTACTGATATGAAAAACGCAATCCAAACTTGGCTCATCAACAAAGGGCTTTCACCAGTATTCACCGTCAATAAATATAATGCACCAAACTTTTCATTTATTGAAGACGAAATTGAACGTTGTCAAGATGTGATTCTGTTGCTTGGATTCTATAATGACACGTCAAAACTTGTTGATCAACAACAAATGTTGTTCTCGACAAATGATAATCTACAACCTCAGAATTGGTGGGATTACCAAAGTTTCATCCCCAGCGTCAATAAACTTGATGCAATCAATATCACTCTTGTTAGCAACGGACCACCATGTGATGTACAAATTAATGTGTACAATGCAATCGGTGGGCAAGCGATTGGAACTGCGATTATGAATCCTGGAGCACTTGCGGCTCCTACCTGGGTACAATTCCATTTTCCCTCAACGATCCCCCTAAACATTGGTAGTACCTATTATTTCGATGTCCGGGAGGTTCCGGGTCCTGATATAAATCATTACGAATGGTTTTATTTCTCTGGTTATAACAATTATCCCCCTGGTCAAGGTTGGATGAACGGATTGTTGTTTAATTATGATTGGGCGTTCCGAACAGAGTATTATCCCGAAACATCCCGCTTGAAGGGACATTTTGTAACCTGTGCTGGAGTGAACTCGAATCTATCAAAAATCGCAATCAGCGATCCTGAGCAAAACATCCAAAACCCAAATGGGAACCATAATGATGCAGCAAACGTCTCCCATGATATCTATACCATTGGATATGGTTCTCCTCTCCCCTCGCTTCCGTACCAATGGTGGTTGCAGAACTATTCATCGGTCTATGATTATACGATTGTTGAGCAGGCGGTCATCGTCTGTCCACGAGTCTATAACTATCCACCAACATTTGGTACACCAACGCCAGCAAACGGTTCGACTAATAACCCACGGAGTTTCACCTGGAGCATCCCGATCAATGACCCTGAAGGCAACCTGTTCTCCTGGACGATCCAATGCAGCAACGGACAAACAAACAGCGCCACAGGCGCTATTAATGGGACAAAATCTCTCGGCCTTTCCAACCTAGCATATGCTACAACCTACAAGGTCTGGGTAAATGCAACAGACCCAACCCCTGGAAGTGGGATCTACACAAGAAAATGGTACACATTCACCACAAAAACAAGCCTTCCGCCGGTTTTTGGGGTGCCATCACCAACAAATGGATCAATCAACAATCCACTTAGCTTATCTTGGAGCATCCCGATCAACGACCCTGAAGGTGATACGTTTTCCTGGACGATCCAATGCAACAATGGACAATCCAATAGCGGCACTGGTGCGACGAATGGGACCAAATCTCTGAGCCTTTCAGGTCTTGTGTATTCAACAATCTACAGGATCTGGGTGAACGCGACCGATCCAAGCGGCAGTGGCGTGTACACCAGAAGTTGGTATACCTTCTCTACGATGATCAATCTTCCCCCAGTGTTCGGAACACCAACACCAACAAACGGCTCAACCAATAATCCACTCAGTCTCTCCTGGAGCATCCCTATCAACGACCCAGAAGGAAATTCCTTTAGTTGGTCTATTCAATGCAGCAACGGACAATCCAATAGCGGGACTGGTGCGACGAACGGAACAAAAACAGTAGCTCTTTCCGGTCTTGCATATGCGACAACATATAAGATATGGGTGAATGCGACCGATCCAACAGGGAGTAATCAGTACACTCGGCGATGGTTCACCCTCACCACTCAACAGCAGCAAAATTCTCCGCCGAACAAACCAACGACACCCACGGGACCTGCATCAGGTAAACCAGGTACGGTCTATACCTATTCGACTAGTACCACCGACCCGAATGGTGATCAAGTGTACTATCAATGGGATTGGGGTGACGGGTCGACAGCTACCTGGCTTGGACCTTACAACTCTGGTACTACGATCAACACGACTCATACCTGGGGAAAAGGCTCCTTCAGCATCAAAGTAAAAGCAAAGGATTCATATGGTGTTGAGAGCGCTTGGTCAGACCCATTAACAATCACCATGCCAAAAAGTGCTTTATTACCCTCTTTCTGGTTTATCCAGATGCTCAAGTACTTTTTCCAACAGTTCCCCTGTGCATTCCCGCTCTTGCGGTATATGCTAGGATGGTAACATTCCATCCTCTTTTCCCCTTTTTTGATGAACAATAACATTTAAATTCTTTAACTATATATTATTTTTTATCAATAATTATGTTCATGCGGGGAAAGGAATAAATCATGCGAGATTATAGATTTATAAAAAATTATGTTCATACAATGAGAAAATCTATCCTTTTAACATTTTTTGTTCTCCTCCCTTTTTTTATCGGAACTTTCTCAATGATGGGAGCTTCCGTAGCACCTCTGGGTACGAACATATTAACAAAAACAATTACTTTTTCTTCATTCATATCTAACGATATCAACCACGAAATCAATCCTATCACAAATAGATCAATTATCTGGGATGTGCGATTGAATCTCAGCAAACTCGGTGGAAAAACCGATTTTGTTTATTTCGGGGAAGCTCCTGACGCAAATGATGGGCCACCCGCAGACTCCTATGACACTGTAAAACCCGCAGCACCAACAAAAAATTATATTCGTGCATGGTTCAACGATAGCATTCCATCACCATATACAGAATTGGAAAGAGATTATCGATCCCACCCTAGTACTACAAAAGTATGGAATTTAAGTGTGCTATGGGTTCCCGCTGGTGGAACACTTTCCGCCACCATCACCATTGTATGGGATCGAAATCTTCTGAATCTGAGCGAATATGACCAGATATCATTACAGAATGAAAGCGGTATTCAAATCTCAAACATGAAAATCACTGGTTCGTATACATTCGTCTGCCCAGCAAACACTCCTCAACTTTTCACTATCAATTGTCAAATCGACACCACCCCACCTGAGATCATCAATCAATCCCCTGTAACAGGAGAGACTGGTGATGCATTCACCTTTAATGCAACAGTGTTAGACGATATAACGCCNGCAAATTATCTGATAGTACACGTGAACTGGTCTCATGGCAGTCTTTTTGGAAATGATACGATGTCCTTGTCAGGTAATAATTATTTCGTTAAAACCATCACACTGAGTAATTATTCGACCAGTCCTCTGATTTATCATTTCTATGCNAACGATACNGCGAAGACACCGAATGTGAACTACACGACACAACAATCAGCGACCATCATCGATGATGAACCCCCGCTCATCAACAACATCTCAGGCGACCTGNTTATTGGGACAGGGGATCCAATAGTATTGTGGGTGGCGGGAATGGATAATATCGGTGTCACAAGTGCAAAAGTTCTCATTGATAGCATTGAGCATTCAATGATCTGGAACAACGGGACTACTCGTTGGCAGTATCAATATGTTGCTCCTACTGAGAACATATCGAACCATTCGTATATGATTACCGTATTTGATGCTGCGATGAATACAAAAACTAGCGGAACTTACCTCATCTCAGTATTTGATAATGACCCGCCTACTTTTACAAACATCCTTGCAACACCGGTGTTCCAGCTAATCAATGGGTATGTGAATCTCACCGCGACAATCACCGATAACATCAACCTCTCTTCAGTCACTATACAGATCACGGGTCCAGAAGGTTTTAATCCAGTCAACATCACTCTGCTCGGGTACGGAAATAATTATTTCTTCAATCAAACCTATCTGCTCTCAGGGATCTATAATTATACCTTTTGGGGAAACGACACCAGCGACAATTCCATCACCTCTGTTGCGCATCAGTTCACTATTTTTGGAGAACTCCAAATAACGATCTTATATTCCGGTTGGAATTTCATATCACTCCCTTTCAACCAAACACTTAGTACGACGAATCTTTATGTCCTTTACGAAGGAACCGACTACAGCTGGTCTGAAGCAATCACGCAAGGAATTCTGCTTCCCTCGATTTTCGATTGGGCTCGAAATGGGCAGGGATACACTCTAGTCAACAGTCTCGTACCAGGATACGGTTACTGGCTGTATGCCTATCAAGCCTGCGAACTCTGGGCAAACGGTCTCACTTCAATCCTAAGTACGGACTACATCACCTCATTGTTCTACCATTGGAATGTGCTCGGGGTGCCAATCAATCAACCGGTGAATAAAACAACACTTCTCTTTGTCTATCAAGGAGTTGAATATAATTGGACCCAGGCGACAACAAACCAAAACCCAACAGGTGGTCCCCTGATACTAAATGATATATTTGGGTGGGATAGGAGACAACCTCAGGGTTATTTTTTGGCTGATACCTTAGATCCAGGCCTCTGTTATTGGATGTACACGTTCTATGATTTAATTTTAAAACGGACCTTATAATTTTCTTCTGAAGGAAAATTTTCTCTCTGATGTATTCATTGAAGAAAATAAGGTAATAACGTTCAAGATTTTATATACTCGCAAAAACGATATATATAGGAAGCACATTAGCTATATATAAGGGGATAATTTATGAAGAAACTTATTCCACTATGTATAATAGGAATCATGGTCCTCAGTGGACTTGGAGCTGTTGCACAATCAGTCACAGAAAACACCGCTGAAAGGAAACCGTACGATTTTCAGCACCAACCATACAAAACGAACATCTATTCGCCTCTGTGACGGTGACGGAAGCTAACTCGTTTTTGATGAAACAAGACAAACCATTACTCCCGAGTTATTCAAAAATCTATACGTTTCCATTCGGGACAACCATTCAAAGTGTGACGGTCACACCAAGAAATATTCAGACACAGACTCTCATTAAGGACATCGAACCAACTCCTCAATATGCAGTGCTTGGGCAGACCACGCCAGCTGAGAAGGAAACCCTGGTGAATTACGGATCTGAGGTCTATCCATCCACATGGTTTGATTACACGATTGGATGTGGACGGTATGACGAGCAGTTGAGTATTATTGTCACCGTCGATGTGTACCCGGTTCACTATCATCCCTTGGAAAAAATCGTTGAATCTGCTGGGCAAACAGACATCGTGATCCAATACACAACATCAACTCCACAGACGTCACCGCGGGATACTTATCAGTTCGTCGTGATCGGTCCCGCATCATACAGTTCACAGATAGCCCCCCTAATAACCCATAAGATTGGACGAGGGATTACCTCTAAATTCGTTAGTCTAACGGAAATCTATGATGGAACCTACTTCCCAGCAACCGGCAGGGATAATCAGGAAAAAATAAAATATTTTATTAAAAACGCGATAGATTCTTGGCTTACGGGGAATGTTCTTTTAGTAGGTGCCGCTGGGAGTGGAACTACTCAATTACCGGTCCGTGATACCCATATCTACATTGATGCAGATGAGCCTGATGATGAGGTGTTCTCAAGTGATCTCTACTACGCAGATATCTACGATGGTTCAATGCAGTTCTGCAGCTGGGATTCCAACGACAATAATATTTTTGGAGAATATGACTGGAGCGGGCAGACCGATGTCGTTGACCTTCATCCAGATGTTTATCTTGCACGATTACCAGCAACATCTGGTAGTCAAGTGACCGCTTGTGTAAACAAAATAAAAACCTATGAGAACACACCAGGATACCAGCAAAGCTGGTTCCCAAACCTTGTTCTTGTCGGTGGTGACTCATTCCCCGACAATAATGTAGTACTGGAAGGTGAATTCGCGAATCAAAAAGTCGCTGACCTCATGACCGGGTTTGTGCCAAATAAACTATGGGTGACCAATGGAAAATTAAACAGCCTCGTGCCAACCGGGGTTGATAATATAAAAACTGCGATTAACTCCGGGTGTGGTTTTGTTGATTTTTCAGGACATGGAAACACGAACATCTGGGCTTGTCACCCTGAAGATAATTTTGGAGTATGGTTACCAACCCCCACAGGTGGAATTTATGGTAATGCTATTTCAACATTATCAAATGGGAACAAACTACCAATTGTGACAGTGGAAGCATGTTCGACTGCGAAATTTGCCGCTGATAGTAATTGTTTCAACTGGGTGTTCCTCTACAACTCCAACGGTGGTGCGATCGGGACGTTCGGATGCACAGGACTTGGTTACAGTTACATAGGATCCGGTGTGACACAAGGGTTAGTTGGGAAGATTGGTTTAGATATTTTCAGGGCATACAAGACTGACCAATCAGAGACCTTTGGGGAGCTTTGGGCACGGGCATTGAACCGGAATATTAACTCTGGGATGGATGCCACTGAGCATAAAACAGTTGAGGAATGGCAAGCGTTTGGTGACCCGACATTAGCGATTGGTGAAAACTCACTGCCACCAGCAAAACCACAAGCACCTAGTGGGCCTGCCTCTGGTGGGATAAACAAGGAATACACCTACACTACCTCGACAACCGATCCTGAGAGTGATCAGATCTCCTATATGTTTGACTGGGGTGACGGTACATTTAGCAGCTGGGTTGGGCCACTGAACAGTGGGGCGACCGCTTCTGCGAAAAAGACTTGGAATGTCCAAGGCTCTTATCAGATCAAGGTCGTCGCAAAGGATTCCCATGGGAAACTGAGTGAATGGTCAAATCCACTCTCCATCACCCTGCCGTATTCCTATGAGCCGCCTCTGATGCATTTCTTGGAACGATTGTTCGAACAGTTTCCGCATGCGTTCCCGCTGCTCCGCATCATCTTGGGATATTAACTATCCCTCTTTTTTCCTTTTTTTTCCTCGATGAAATATTTTTATACGTAATTAGGATATGATGATGACTGGGGATATTTTATGAAAGATAGAACAAGTATTCATGCAAGTCTCGCCGTGATTGTGTTATTGTTATCGATATCTCTGATGGTTGTCATAACACCAGCGGAACTGGTAGATACTGATTTGAGTTTATTGAAAGATCAGAGAAATGATGCGCCAGGTTTCAGTCTTATTACCCCTCCGGGATGTTTTTCAGATGTTCGGATACATTCCAATAACCCTGTTTTGCCATCGTATCTAATGGATGGAAATCAGCACCAGATTCATGCTTCGTTTTTGATGCAGCAATCCTTGATGATGTTTGATGGAAGTGATTGGAGTAATGCAGGTGGAAACCAGGCGAGAAATGGGGTGTCGGAAACAAAAGGTCCTCTTTCTGCAGATATTCTGTGGTCTGGGGGGCGGACGTCGTTGATTTCCTGGCTTCCTGTCACAGAGGAGGACCGTCTTTTTGTTGTTCGACAAGCAGGCTGGCCGGGTGCCGCGCATGACTCTCCTGTGGTCGCTATGGATCTGTCCACGGGCGAGGAGCTCTGGAGTATTGAGGTTCCATATCATACGAACGATTGGACGACCTGGGTAGGAGGCGTGAAAAACGGTCAGGTGTACGCATCTCGCTCTGGGAATGGGGCCTCGGTGCAGGATAACCTGTATGCTCTTGACGCTGAAACAGGTGATACGCTATGGGTCTCTACTGTACTCATTGATGCGGGTCCGTATGATGGTATGGTGTTTACCGATAATGGTGACCCGGTGATTGCTTCATTTACCGATATCTGGCGTTTCAACAGCCAGGATGGGTCGTTGGTGTGGCATTCAAACCGTATCGGCTCTGTTTCCGGGAGTTGTGGCGGTGCATTGTTCCAAGGGATGTTGTATGTCGCGGACGCTGCACCTGGTGGTCATATTATTGTTCGATATGATGTGGAAACGGGTCAGCGGCTCTATGAAAGCCCGGTGATGACCGGGTTCACCTTACAGAATACTCCTTTCGTTGGACCTGATGGCACGATCTATCTTAGCCGCACACAGAATAACCCAGTGACAGATTATTTTTATGCGTTCACAGACACAGGAACAAGTATTGTTGAAAAATGGCATCAAGCCTGTGCATGGACAACGTTTTCTGAGTTTGCTACCAGTCTAGATGGGGCTGTGTATTGTATCCTTCCTGGGCCTCGTATCGGAAAGTTGGATGCNACNACAGGGGATATGTTGGCGCAGAGTGATGTCTTGGAGGCATCAGAATCATATCTCTCACCACATTTTGCTGTCGATGTGACTGGGACTGTNTTTTTCTCAAACGGGGGGTTTGCAGAGGGGAAAGCATCGGTGTTTACCGCAGGTCTCATCCCACTTTGGAACGCTTCGATGACCAACATCAATATTGGTGGACCCGCTTTGGGGAACAACGGTGTCCTTTTGCTCTGTGGCACAGGGACGAACATGCGTGCGTATCAAAGTGCTCAGCCGATGCTCGATATCAATATCACTGATGTGTTCCCACGGGTTTCTGTGTCGATCACGAATAGTGGTGAGGTCGCTGCAACGAATCTGAGCTGGCGTATCAATGTTTCCGGTGGAATCCTGGGGCGTATCAATCGGACGAGTTCTGATCAAATCTCTGTTCTGAATAGCATGGAGACTCTGAATGTCTCCCTGGCACAGATGATCTTCGGGTTTGGGAAAATCACGATTTTGGTAAGCGCAGTATGTGATGAAGGAATTGTTGCTTCCAAAACAGTGCATGCATCGGTGTTTCTGTTCTATGTTAAAAGAAATACCTAACCTATATTTTATTCTCGATATTTTTTCCATTGATGGTGTATTGGAGGGTAGCGGAGGAGTCCATAGACATAGACATTGTATCGATTTCTGCGTTGTTCTTCGAGTTGTTTGATGAAACCTAATTCTTTTCTATCCCAGATCTCATCAACGATGTCCAGGACGCTTCCTGCGACGACATAACCTGGTATTGATGAAAGATGGTCTCGGCCTATTTTCTCTCTCATGTTCTTTTTCCATGCTTCTTGTCGGTCCTGTCGTGTTTTTGATTCCATCTCGTCCATCGTCTATAGTATTAGATGGTTATTCTATATAAATATTATTATTTTTATTTTAAAGATAATATTTTCTTCAGTTTTTTTTCTCGTTAGGTCTAAAGATATCTATTTATAGATAGATGTATTATGATTGTGGGATATAGGGAGAGGAATTATGGCGAAAACCAGTAAAAAACAAATTGAGGTCGATGGGAAGAAGGTGATAGATCAACTTCAAAAAAATTGTATGGAAAACCTTGATTTGTTTGCAAAAAAGTGTGGTTTCTCCCGGCAGAAGGTCTGGAGGATTATTAAGAATTTGGAGCATGATAAGATCGTCTGGGGCTATACCGCAATCGTCGACCCTGATGCATTGAAGAAAAAACATTATCTTCTGTTAATGAAACGTAACACGCAGAAAATCAATAAGAAAATCGTGGATATCCTGCTATCAAGAGAGTTCGAAGAGGTCACCTCAAAACTGGGGATCACGATTGAGACAAGCTCCTATGTTCATGGGGAGTATGATTGGATTGCCTCGTTTCTCGCCCCTGATATTGTGTATGCAAAAAAATTCAGTGAATTGGTAAAGACGATGTACCCTGAAACCTTTCAGAAAATCGACCTTGTTGAGACGCTCTTTGACATCAAAAGACAGAATGTCTTCAACCCAGATATGAATAAATTAAAAGAATATCTTTGAATACTTCCATTGAAATATTTTATTTCTAATTGCAATTTTGGGTAAGATCCCGAGATCTTTTTCAGCCGTCTCGTTTTTTCAGAAGAAAACATACCAGATCCCCGATATTCTTAAATAACACACAGTGTTTTCAACTTAACATAAGGGTTTGGGGCACACCATGTTTGAAACAAGTAGAATTCTTCTCAAGGAAATAACACGGAATCTGAGAAGGAAAATGAGAACGTCCCCGATTTTATACATGTTTTTTTCCGCGATGATTTTTTTTTCTCTTGTGATGTTTGCATTTCTTACCTTTTTTCTGATGCATACAGAGACAACCTTTAATTTCATGGATGTGTTTTATACCGTGTTTTTCTTATTTCTCATGAAATCTGCTTCTGATATGCATACTCATTTCATTTCAGCACCACATGTCTCCTATGCGCTCTCAACTGATATGGCACCGAAAAAAACTGTTGGTGATATTGTTTTTACCATTGTCCTGATAAATATGAGTCTTTGGTTTTCTTTTTCGTTGTTGTATCTCCTTGTCCTCTCTGGTCTGCGTGTCTCGATATTCTATCCGATGGAATATTTGTTCTTCAGTGCAAGTGTTCTTGGTGGAATCCTGCTGGGGTGTTCTATTTCTTTGCATTTCTTCTCCTCGAAGCAATATCGTATTATCCCGTCGTTTCTGTTGTTGTGTTTTTTTTGGTTTTCGCAAAGCATGATGTTTATCGCATGCATGCTTCCTGTAGCCTTGCTGCATTGCCTTTGGAGTTTGTCGCATCCTTTGGATTCCTATCGTTTTGTCAAACGGAAACAACGAACCAGTGAACAGATCCCAAGTCAGCCTCGGGGTAGTCTTCAGGCGCTGTTTCTACGTGAAGTGACAGGGATCTGGCGGGATCGCTTGTATTTCAGTTTTGTTTCTATGTCTGTTTTTACTGCCCTTGGTACTGGGTATCTCTTCTTGTATGGCACGGATTTGTTCATCCCTGAGTCGATCCAGCAGTATCTGAGCGGGTTTCTCCCCTCTCTTTTTGTTTTTCTTGGGTGTTATGTGGTGGTGATGTATGCAGCGGTTTTTCCTGCATTGAATTTATTCCTCACAGAGGAGAAAACCATGTGGATCCTCCGGAGTCTTCCTGTTTCAAATGAGACGATCGTCTATGGGAAGACCCTTGCGCTTTCCCTGTGTTTTTTGACTACCCTTCCGTTTCTTGCGTTCGTTCCTGTCTTCCTTGGTGTGAACGATTTGTTGTTTTTATTCTGGTTTTTGTGTTTTTCGTTTCTTGCTGCAGTCATCATCGCAGTCCCTCTTGGGGTGAAATATGTCGGGAAGAAATCAGATATCCTGCTTTTGTACAGCGTCGCAATGATCCTGTTTGTGCTGTTGAGTGTGGTGGGTGCTGGGATGAATCTTCTGCGAAGCTATGCAGGTTTTTCAATTCTCCCCTTGTGTCTTTTGTTGATTTGTCTGGAGGTAACGGTGTTGTTTTTATCATTGAAGCTGTCAACGTATCTGCTTTCTAGTTCGTTTCGGAATCAAACAAAATATTCGTTATAAGAAAAAGGATGCCGGATAAAAAAATAAGAACATCTCGAAATTTTTTTTTACAAGAACGTGTGATGGTTGGATATTGTCCATCAGGACAGTTAATATGGGGCTAATCCCATGTTGAATTTCGCTGCCGCGATATGGTTTCCTAAGAATCCATAATAAAACGCAGGTAGGACGATTTTATCAAAATGGTGGAAAAAACCTGACCGGATGTTACCGAACCAATGGGTTCTGTAATGCAGGAATATCGCATTGAATTCAACGTATTCTCCGCCATTGATATGGACATGACGATGACGGGTCACCAGTCCTACGAGAATCGTCCAGTCACGAAACCAAGGGGTTCCTTCTGGTTTCTCTGTACTGTTCATCCCGACTGTCAATGGGGGTAACAAGATTAGAAAGAAGCAGAATATAATGTAAATTAATGGTTTTCTCATGCGGGTAATCCTCCGTTACTATTCTCAAAACAATCTCTAGAATATAAATGTTTAGTTAAGAAAAAAAATCGTTACAATTGTTGCAGAATAAGTCGCTAATACAGGGTTATTCCAGGATAATATCTAAGAATTCATTGGTGGATTCTATTTTTTTTTCATCTTTTTTCTCATTTTTCATCTTTGTTCATAGTAATTTGAAAATCAATGAGCTTTTCTCAGAAATTGTTCTAGAAGAACTCAGGGAACTATGAATAAAACATCCTTTCATGATAGAATTTGAACCGGTGATGATTTGGTTTATGAGATATTATTAGTAGTTCTAAAAATTTTTTTATGATATGGTTTTTCTGTCGATTACAAGGATATGTTTTTATAGATGAAATCTAATAATATTATTGTTGATAGGTAAAGGAATACTATGGATGACGGAATTAAAGCAATCATTATCATCATCGCAGTCTTTTTTATATCCCTCTTTTTTTTCGTTATTTTAATAGAAGAGCTTTATGTTGTTTTTCTCTTGATATCTATTGTTCTTGTCTTTCTATTAGGATATACAATTCTGCTCGTCATCACAACAAACATGGATAAACACAGAATAAAGAAAGATTGGGAAAAAGTAGAGGAAATGAAAAAAATAAAACCACCATCCTTGCAGTAAAACATACCTTTTCGCATTCTCTTGCCGGTTCATTGTTTCAAGAACTACCCTGGTATTAGGGCATCTAAACAAAGAGAACCATGTAGACTGCTACGATCCTTATAATTTTAAAAGATTTAATCCAACATCTTCATGGTATTCTCTGGTGACTTGGTCATCAATGATGTCAATGATTCCTTCAAACGTCGCACTAATCACTGCACTTGTCAAATGACCACCCATTGTTTTATGCTCAACGTTACCAATGGTAATATGCAGATGAAGGTACACCTCACCATTCATCGTTGTAATATTCCCAAGCAATGAGGTGATCTCATGATCTCCGGTGAATTCCTTGGACTGATATTTTTTCGTTTTCGTATTCATGAGGCCGACAGTGACCTTCTCAGTTGCTCCTAGTCCATAGATCGATCCAAGCTTAATGTCAAGTTTTTTGCAAATCGTTTTAAGACTATCGACTAGTTCTTCACCTTTGTCTATGCGTACGATAACTCTATTGCCACATTGTTTGTAATCCATAAAGGACGCAGCAACAATCCTCCCTATTTAAAGATTTATAAGAACCGTCCTATGCCTATTTTTTGGAGAAAGAAAATAGAGGTTTTGCTGTTGTTTATTTTGATTAAAACGATAAATACACTGATGATAATGGGTAAATTTTTAAACAACGATATGTTATCCTCTGCAGAGCGAGGAGACGTGGGTACTAATGAAGGTTAACATCATGTATGAGTTTGATTTCGAGGATATTTTTGAAGAATAAAAAAATCTACTAAAAAAGGAGGGAAAGGCAGAAGTGAAGAAATATATCCTGGTGAACATATGTGCTTTATTGGTGGGTATCGGTATCCTCATTCTGTTTCAAAATGATTCCAACGTACTGTATGCCTCTGTGAAATTCATCGGATTGTGTCTCACATTGGTGAGCGCGTTTCTCATCATTTGTTATTTCTTTGGTATTACATTGAACAAATTAGAATAATAGGTATATCATCCCTTCGTCATTGTAGTATTTATCCCGTTATTTATAAATTACAAGAAGGCTTTAAGGGATAGGTATTTATAGCGGGTCATCATATATTTTTCTTGGGAGTCTGGCTATTTTTTCGTAAAGAAGAAATTCTTTACCTCCCAGACTTAACCAGACTCCCATTCGTTTATAATAAACCAGGTAAAAAGGAGATATTTTGATTAAAAAATATCACAAGTGAGTTGAGATTGAGGACGGGTTCGATTACATATGTGTTTTGAACCATTGACAGTTCATGCAGCTGCCATTCATGATGCCTGGGTTCCCAGGTTTCATCCTATTGGTAATCCAACATTCTTTTTCGATACCTAGTTGATAGACGAGACAATGAGTTTTTGTTTCGTTCAGACACTCATGGAATTCCCAGCAATGTGCCGCTTTTCCCTTCTTGGTTCTTTCTGTCATATACACTTTTTTGAATCATGTGGTTTCTTAAGAGGGTTTCTAAACAGTGTTTCTTTAAAAAAGGATTTGCTTTAATAAAAAAAAAAAATGGGGGGTGGTTAATACCCTATGAGATGCTGCAGAAGTGGGAACAGGTTCGGGTATTTTTCCCAGAGGTGCTGTAGGAAGATGCTAAACGAGAACCGATATTCCACGGGCATCACGATGGAAAGAGTACCCCAGTCGCTTTCTGAATCCATGATATCCTTTGCTTTCACTTTCACAGAATAGGTTCCCTCCGTGGTCCAGGTGTGCGTAATATGGATCTCTGTGCCAGAAACGTAAGGACCAAGCCAGTCAGTCGTAGTGTTGTCTCCCCAATCAATGAAATAATAGATGTTTTGGTCTTGGGCATCAGAAGTGACCATGTTGAACAAATATGGTTTGCCTGGTTTTCCTTCCGCAGGACCAGTGACCTCAGGGATGTTTGGTGGTGTGTTATCTGTGATGGTCACAACGAGTGATTCAGATTTGGAACTGGTCGCACCCCAGGTGTCCTTTGCCTTCACAGTCACATTGTAGGTTCCAAGAACCGTCCATATATGTGATCCAGACCCGGTTTGTCCAGATTGATATGGTCCAAGCCAGCCGCTGTTGCTTCCATCGCCCCAGTTGAACTGATAGTAGATCTGTTCATTGTCTGGTTCGGTGGTGCTACTTGTATAGGTGTACTCGATGTTCCAGATTCCCAGGGTCGGCCCAACCGGTTTCGTCGGTTGCGCGGGAGGATCGCTGGTCACTTTCAATGAGAGGTACGATCCTGTCCCTTCTGGGTATTCTCCATATTGGGGGCTTTCATCATCTTGATCATGGTCCACGGCATATTGGTATGCTTCATCCAATGTGATGATTCCATCTTGATTCACATCCGCGTTCACGGGAACACCATAGGCATCTTCCCCTTTCATGGCAGCCGTCCAGTGGAACACATAGGTATCATACACATAATCCGGGGGCATTGCCCAGGAGTATTCATCATACCGGCAGGCTGATGATGCAACAATTGGTCCTGGTTCACCGACGATATTATCTAAAAACCCACCAGAAAAGCATGGTTCGAGGGTGCAGATCTTCTCAGCAGCAGGGATTGCTGCTAAAAGCTCCGCGAAATGAGCATCTGTGAGTTCCTCATAGTTCCAGAGGTTCTCAATAGTGTCATAGCCACCTGCTGAACCCCCATGGTCTGTCGTAAAAATAAATAATTTCTCAGTGCCGGTGAAGTTGTTTGCAAGACCTTGGAATACCATATCGACGTTAGAAAGAACACAGGAATACATGATATCATCATCACCATCACCATCTAAATCCGGGTTTGAATTCAGCCCATTTGATTGATCCACAGCAGGGTCTAATCCGTCTGAGCAGAGAACGATGATATTCTCATCAGGGATTTCATAGACATAGTTGAGGGTGATGTAGATGTTTGAAATATCGTTCCAATACCGAACATGATTATTACCCGAATCATATCCACCATTCATCAGGACTGCCCAGCGGCTATCCCGTCCACTCACACCGATACCAGGCATTGTCTTATTTGGGATGGGCGCTCGTCTGTTCTGTGCTGAAAAGAGCACTTTTGACAACTCGGTTTCCATGAGTTGGTAGCTATTCAGGTTCAGTGGTGGGTATTTTTCGTCAAAAACCTGGAGATCATTCGTCGATTCTTTCAAGAACACATATTGGACCGGGTGAAACAGGTTTGCGGTGGGGTACAAATCGATATACATGATATATCCTGGGCAGGGTGTAATGAAAAGAGGTCCGTTTGTTGTAATAACTGTCTCACCAGTTGAGACTGGTCCCCAGACATAAGAGAGGATGTTTTGGTCATCGTAAGAGAGTTGGTTTAATATATAATCAGCGATTTCCTCGTTCTGAGCCTTTGGTGGTACCGCAACTGTGGCGGTCGAACAGGCTGTCACGAGGAGTACACCAGCTAGTACTAATACTTTAAATATTTTTTTATGTACGTTCTTCAAGGTTAGTATCCCCCTATTTCTTTAGTATAGAATCGAGCCACTGGTTTAAAATAGTATCGCTTCAGATATTTTTCTANNTCAATGATTTTTTCAACTCNTACAGAGGAAGAAATCCTTGANTNCCACTGGTCTTTCCTTTTGTTTTTCGNTACATTATGATGCTAAAAATCAGATAGGAGGTTATTTATATCATTTCTGTATTGATAGATGCATTTGGGGGAAAAAAAAATGCTACAAGGAAAGGTCGTCATCAATTTTCAATATGATGAAGAAAAAGAGAAATGCCATTGGGATTTACAACAAGAAGGTAAAGATCTATTAAGTAAGGATGATCTCATTCAGTTGCTCCAGCATTGTATCACAGAGTACATGACTGACTAAGAGCTGATACTCTCATGATGCATCCCTGTTTTTTTCATCGTCTACGCTCATGATTGTATCTTGTTTTTATTATTCGTTGAGGATGACAGTGATTTTTGGATACCAATTGTACACCCCACCATAGTTAGTGGAGGAATTAACCGTATCCCAATTCAGCTTCGCATACCCTTGGAATGCTTGCGTATATTGATGGTTTTCGTCTTTTATGTTTGCAGTGCATTCGATGAACTGGTTTTTCGAAAGCTCAAAATCACCGGTCGCTTGGCACAATCCGTTTTGCATGATCCGTTCAAACACTAACCGGTCTTTCCCATTCCTGGTTATTTCTATGCTGACGGTCATCCCATCAGTGTTTTTCGTTATGAGGGTTTGGTGTTCATCTAAAAATTGAATCGAGATTGCCACCATGATGTTCACAGAGATATGATCTGGTTTCATGATCAGTTGATCACAGCCGCTAAAACACAGTGTCAGAAAAAGAAGTCCCATACNAATTGCTATTGCNTTGTCGCGCACTTTTTTTGTTCCTCNCATGATTCGATAGCAGNTGATGGTTTAAAAACCATGTTCTGAAACGTGGGTTTTTTCGTATTACTACAATATTCATCATCGCGGAACGATAAAATTATATTTTTCAACAAAGAGTAAAAAAAACTATTTATTTTGGTGGAATGTAGGAAAAAACAGACAAGGGATTTTATAATGTTGTATTGCGTTCTGTTGGTTGATCGGGGGAGTGAGTGATATAGAGCAAAAGAAATCATCGCATTGTCATTTATTTTTATATCATATCGTTTTTCAGTTATCTCCTCCATCGAAAGCCCAAATGGTATGGCAGCAGGACTTCATACATCTCTCCAACATCAGTTCTTTTTGATGCTGCCATACTTTTTCCCCTTCTCCTCAGGGGTAGCAGATTGTTTTCCTTAGAACTGATTATTTCTCACTCTAATAATGAGGAATAAAACGAGGGACTCAGTACAGTGTTTTTTATGGATACAAGGACCCAATCGAGGAAAGTAAATGAGTGAGTGCAAGCACCGATGTTATCATATACACTCCGATGATGATCATTCCAACGCGGACGTATCTGTCCATTGAATCATTGGCGATTCCTCCACCAATCAGGAACACTCCTGTGATGAAGAACCCCAGGGAGTTAAGGGTCTGTGCAGCACGATACCCGGTCATATCTGTACTGAAGGTAAGCACGAGTGATCCAATCCAGATGAATAGGATTCCGAGAAGGAGTGCTGCGATGATGAGATTTTTTGAGAACAGGAATCGGAACACATCATGGATCGGTTCTCGATCCGATCGTGTTTCTTTTTCGATTTTCGTCCCACAGCTTAAACAAAACTTAGAGTTCGATGGTAACTCAGCTCCACATTTGTAACATTTATCTTCACTCATAGTTATACCTCACCTATACATGATAACTCGGTAGCAATATAATAGAGTTTGGCTAAACGTGAATTTCCCTTGTTTGTATTGTTAGAAAATTGACTAAATGTCTCAGCCTATGGGAACTTGTCACCTATATAAAATTTGTTTTCTCTCCAGATTTGTAGTTGATTATACGAGATCTGTGAGATTTTCTAAATGAGGGTTCTTTAAACCTGTTTTTCGAATAGGAATCAGTGTCTCTAGGAGTAGGAATTCCACAAATACTTTATCAAGATTTTTCGAGATATTTTGTATCAATTTCTTGGCTGTGACCAGGTTGGGTGCATAGAAGGTCACGACGGCATCATATAATCCATGGGTCAGATAGATGTTCTCAATTTTCACATTCTCCGGAAGTAAAGGTTCAAGCATCCCTGGAAGTAATTTCTTTATCCCGGAACCTATCGGCATAGTACTTCTCTTGACAAGTAACACATAGTGACCGAGGCCTTTGATCTCTTGATTTTCAACTCCGACGTACCCCCAGATTGTCTTGTCCTCTTCGAATGATTTGATGATCCTCCAGACCTTCTGGCGAGAAAAACCGCATCGTTTCGCGATATCATCAATACTTTCTTTACCGTTTTTCTCCAGTTCATCAAGAACCTTTTTCTCATCCTCGGTTATTGATTCATTTTTTATCATATTGTTACCTTCACCTAAGCAATCCTTATCGTTAATAGAGTGATAGGTGATAATGCCTGAATCTTTAAAAAACCAACGGATATCGTTGTATGAAAAAAGTATTCGTTTTTCTCTTATACATCCTTAAACCATTATTTATTACACTATATCATGAAAAACCTTTTGTTATTCTTAGCATTTCTCAGGAATAGAAAATCAATTTAAAAGGTAAAAGATTATTCCCGGTAACCTTTTAATACAGAACTTATGCAAATTTAAAAAGATAAGTATGCGAAGTGTGGTTTTTCTTTCATCAGAGACTCATAAAAAAATGAAAGCATTTCACTTTCTTCATCATGCTGTAAAAAAGATGATATGTACTAATAAAATACGAAAAAAACCATGTCAATACCATATGTTTTTTAAATCAACAATGGATATTGAGCGTTTGACGGTTCAACTCATGAAAAAAAAATGCATCGCCCTGACAATCAGCCTATTATTACTGATTCTATGTTTGAGCGGTTGTGAATTATTAGAAGAAGAGGACAATTACATCACCGTGAATATCACCGCATATGCTCAAGTGGTCTTGATCAATGAAAAAAATCAACCTCTTCAACTGATCCCTGGAGTCACGGTACACTTTGACATGATTAAAGCCGGAGGAGAACGACTGCAGTTCGATGAAATCGCAGAATCAGGGCAAACTGCTTTTGTATATGGTTCTTTCCACCTTTATAAAGAACAAGACATTGAGATTATCGCAACGCCAAACCTTGAATCCAAACTATTCGAGCAGCCTTTCCCAAGTTATGTTCAGCTCAACTGGGCGGATGTCTACCCAGCAATCGATTTCGGTGGATCCTTCGGGTGGACACCAGTATTGGTTATCGAACTAAAAAACTCCTCAGTTGGGGGAGGTATCTAGACTTCATCCCTATCAAATGGAATTAGGGGGGACATCTTGCTTTTTTAAGTAAAAAGGTGCCCGTTTGATCTTCCTCCTTTTCACCATCCCGGGTTTTATGTTCTCCCCGAGTAAGGTAGTATCAAGACAGGGAATACCTCCAGTACTATCGAGGAAGCATTCTCGAAGATGGATCTTAATTAACTGACGATGATTCCATCGATGTTGGTGATGAATCCTGTCAGTGAGCTTTGATGACTATCTTTTAGGAGGTTCCCAGCAATGTCCTGTTTGTTATTCTCACCTTTCTTCCCCCGAGCATCAGACAAGCAAGATAGGTCCCGACATTGTTCCATTGCGTTTATAAAGAACCCAGTTTATCGACCTCAAGGCCTTTACGAAACACCTCTATTTCTTTTGAAAAGACCATCACCCATCACATCCCCTCCTTGCAGAAGGAATGATATACTTCTCTCTGAACTTGGTGGAGGGTTTAGAAAAAGAGTAAAAGTTCAGTTATAGTTTGAAAGAGTTTCCAACCTTACGATTGAAGAACCTTCCCTTACCCAAAACGATTGTGAAGTCATTCTGTGCATGAGAACATTAATAACGGGATATTTAATCCCATCTCTGCTCCTATTATGACGTATCTAGGAAAAAGTTATCCAACACAAACAATTTAATACAAAATACTATTCAGTTTCGCTACAACATCACTAATTATGCCGTCCTAGCTCAGTTGGTAGAGCACTCGGCTGTTAACCGAGCGGTCGCCGGTCCGAGTCCGGCGGACGGCGCTCCGATCTTTTTTTTTCTCCTGTAGACCACTTTTTTTATAAAATCGGACTCGAACCTTATGTTAAACTTTACCGGTCATTTACAATATTTAGATGAATCATAACTTGCTCATTCTATTTTCTTATTTGATTCGCACAGAAACCTGATTGTTAGAACCGTATCAATCTTAGGGAAAATATATAAATAGAAAACGAGATGATAAAATGTATTTAAACAGTTGATTATGGGGGCAAAGAAAATATGAGAAGAGTATCTGTAGTAATGATAGTTTGTTTATTGATGATGATATGCTGGGCACCGATCATTTTAGGNCAGTGGTCTTCTAATCCANCACAAAACACAGCGATCACTATTATGAGTGGGGAACAGGCGCTTCCAAAGATAGCTGTTGACGACAATGGGTATGCGTATGTTTCATGGTTCTCAAACGACGCAGGAAATTATAATGTGCGGTTACAGCGCCTTGACAATAATGGAAATATGGTATGGCCTCAAAATGGTATACTGGTGAGTAATCAGCCGCAAGATACATGGATCACCGATTATGATCTTGCTGTTGATCCTTCTGGGTATGCTGTCGTCACCTTTACGGATATCCGTACAGGTCAATCGAATCCAGTGGGGTACAGAATTTCACCGAATGGTGACATGATGTGGGGTCAAAACGGTATTCTTCTTGCGAACGACAATATTTTTGATCCAAGCCCCAAAGTCTGCGTCACCACGGTCGGAAATAGCATTTTTACCTGGCAAAGCATCCCTGATAGTGGGGACTCTTCTATCCGACTTCAAAAAATTTCACCGGATGGGGAACTATTATGGAATGATGGTATCATCCTTTCGGAACCCGGTATTGATTTTACAGCACCGTATCTGTTACCAGCGGAGAACGATTATGTTTACTTGATATGGCATAAGGAGACCGGTCCGTATTATGCACCCAATCGTGGGCTCTATGTCCAAAAACTCGATGTTGATGGAGGTTTTATGTGGACATCAGATGTTGAGGTCTATGCTCCGGTTCCCTCAGGTCCGGTCGTGTATCTTAAAATGTGTAGAGATGCTTCCGGTGGAATTGTTTTCTCCTGGTATCGTTCTGTAGATTCCACCCAGTTCCATAGTTATGTTCAGCGGATGGACGCTGATGGTACTATTGGGATGCCTGCGAACGGCGTGCTCGCTTCCACTTCAACAAACCGCAACCATATGTACCCAGTGCCTGCTTTTTTAAGTCAAACCCAGGAGATCGTCCTCTTTTTCAGCGAACAGGATTTAAACCAGAATATGCGGGGTATGTATGCACAGAAATTCGATCTTCAGGGAAACCGACTTTGGGGTGATGAAGGATTACAACTCATAGGGCTTTCAAATAATGATTACGGGCTCTTTACCGCCGACGGGAAAGACAATAACGCCATATGCATCTACCAGGCAGCCGTGTTTGGTACTATGGATGCTAAGATGCAAGCGGTCATGCTAGATGATCAGGGGGATTTTGTGTGGACGGAACATTTCATTGATCTGTGTTCCTATCAAAGCGAAAAGCTTCACAATGTGATGACTACGTATTATATGGGACAATGGGTCGCGGTATGGCAGGACCAACGCACTGATTATGGAGATATTTATGCACAGAACATCCAACAGGACGGTTCTCTCGGTGTTGTTGGGAATATACCTCCGGTGGCTGATTTCACCTGGACGCCTCTAGCCCCGATTCCGGGTGAAACGATTCTCTTTGACGCCTCAGCGAGTTATGATCCTGATGGATCTATCATCTTGTATGAATGGGATTGGAACCATGACGGGACATATGAAGAAACTCATACAACGCCAACCGCGACACATAGTTGGGCGGCTCCCGGTGCTTATATTGTTACCGTGCGCGTGACCGATAATGCGAGTCAAATAACAGCAAAATCAAAGACCGTTAGTATCATGAATCATGCACCTCCAGAGCCAATCATCACCGGTCCGACAAGTGGAGGCATGAACCAGGAGTATGATTTCTCTGTTGGTCCGATTACTGACCCGGAAGGAGATTCGTTCTACTGCTTATGGGACTGGGGTGATGGGAATATCACAGATTGGCTTGGTCCTTTTTCTTCAGGTCAAATCGTCACAGCGTCCCACGCTTGGACACAACCAGGGGAGTATCAGCTTCGAGCTAAACTTAAGGATTCTTATGACGCAGAGAGCAACTGGTCGAAACCTTTTGAGTTGACGATCTTGAACATTGATTTTTCCCTTCAGATTCAAGGTGGATTTGGAATAACTGCTACCATGAAAAATATCGGTGGCACAACAATAACCGATGTTCAATGGACTATGACTTTAACGGGTGGACTTGTTGTATTAGGGAAAACGAAAAGTGGTTTTGTACAATCTCTAGAGCAGAATGCGACAGCGACATTCAAAGACGTACCCGTCTTAGGATTTGGGAAAACAACAATACAAGTAGAGGTTACCTGTGCCGAGGGAATAACTGTTTCAAAATCAGTGACAGGGACTGTCTTCTTGTTCTTCGTCTTAGGAGTAAAATAAGGTATTTTTCTATCTTTTTTTTTTAAAAAAAAATTAGTACGACGTGAAGTATTGCAGATATAGAGGTTCCCAATGATTATGTTTCGCTTTACGATAATTCGGGGAACATATCCCTAATCGAATACATTTGTTATCTTTAAATAAGAGCTGGAAATATCATGGCNTACCATGAATGTGAAAAGAAACCGAAAAACTGTTTTTATTGATGCACGACTCGTATGTGATCGAGGAAAACTCGATGCCCAACGTCTTGCGCAGTATTTCACTAAGAACGGTTATGAAATCGTTCAACATCCGAGAAAAGCTGATGTGATTATCTTTAATGGTTGTGGNTTTAGCAAGGGTATCGTTCAAACTGGTTTACAAGAGATAGAACAATACAAAAAATTCAATGGGGAGCTTATCGTTATAGGTGGATTGCCCGATGCTGATAAAGAAATTTGTCAGCATATCCCTTCCGGGAAATTCTTAAGTCATAAAAATCTGGGTAACATCGATTTATTTTTTCCTACACACGCCGTTCATTTTTCTGATATTGAAGATGCGCATCATCCCTGGTTGACCCTTGATAAGACGACGATGCGAACACAGATTAAATCATTGTGTTATCAGTCATCTCTTTTAAAAAAAGTTTTTGTTACTCCATTGGATTACTATCTGCGTCATAAAATCGGGGAACATTATCTGATATTGGGAAATCCGTTTGATTTTCCTTCTGACGAGATATATCGTTTGCGTATCTCTTGGGGATGTACTTTCCACTGTTCTTACTGTGCTATCAGAAACGCTACGGGGAATCATCAAAGTAAACCGTTTGAACAATGTGTCAAAGAATTTTCCAGTGGATTGCGTGATGGTTTTCAGACATTCCATATCATGAGTGTCGATCCAGGTGGTTATGGGAGAGATATTGGATCGACCTATCCTTCGTTACTCCGAGCGCTTTGTGAATTTGAAGGTGGGTATCAATTCCGGTTGGAAGCGTTAAATCCTGCTTGGTTAATTACGTATCAAAAAGAACTTGAGGATATTGTAAATCAAGGGAGAATCTGTGCTGTCTCTGTGCCATTTCAATCAGGTAGCAGAAGAATATTGCAACTCATGAATCGTTTTTCCGACACGAGAAAAATAATGGATGCTTTACAGCGGTTGAAAACCATTTCATCGGAAATAACTATTGCGACAAATTGTATCCTCGGGTTTCCCACGGAGACTAATGAAGAATTTCTTGAAACGTTAGAGTTCATAACAAAAGCAGAAATCGACATGGGAATCATTTATCCTATTTCATTGAAACCTGGATCAAAAGCAGAGATGATACATCCTCATGTATCCGATGATGAAATACATCGGCGTATTATAACTGCTCGAACATATCTTTCGGAGGAAGGATATCATCTTTTTACTCTTCCCGGTAATGGGATTATTTTTGGGAGACATAATTGAAATAAAAAAAGGATTCGTATCATTCGATATTTTGTATCTTTGATGTTTTTTCTTCAATAAACCATTTTTTTTTAAAGCCTCCTAAAATGAAAAATATGATCTCATTGAGTCAGCGCGTTTTAATTGTCCGATCTATAAAATGAACAATGGACAGATACATTTATGTATGATGTCATCTTTATAATGGTGGGATAATATGAAGTATAATAGAAAGTATAGCGTGGGGATTCTTTTTATCTCAGTATTATTTCTTGGGATAAGCTTTACACCGCTCTCATCACCTCAAATCTCTCAAGAGGTTCAGGTAAATGCGTATCCACCTGTTATCACCGGACAAATCTTGTTTGCACCTATGTATTCTTTTACAACATATTTAATAGATTACACTGGTGCGGTGAACCATAGCTGGGGGAGTAATTTTTTCCCTGGCGAGGCAGTATTGTGGTTAGGGAATGGTACTATTCTTCGAACGATTAAGACAAAAGAATTTGGTCTTGGTGGTGCCGGTGGTGGAATCCAAAAAGTACTCTGGGATGGAACAATCGCTTGGGATTTCCGGTACGATACGAATGGCGACCTCAGCCATCATGACATCAAGGTATTACCAAACGGAAATGTTCTGATGATTGCATGGGAAACAAAATCTAGTGGAGATGCAATACAATCGGGGAGAAATCCAAGTACCATCATCGATGATACATTCATGCCCTCACATATCGTAGAGGTTCATCAAACAGGTCCGACGAGTGGAAGCATTGTCTGGGAGTGGCATATTTGGGATCATCTAGTTCAGGATTATGATTCATCGAAAGATAATTACGGCGTCATTGAACAACACCCGGAATTAGTCGATATCAACTATGGTGGTGAGCTAGTGAAGTCGGATTGGTTGCATACAAACTCGATTGATTATAACGAAGAATTCGATCAGATTCTTCTTAGCATCCGTAATTTCAATGAAATCTGGATCATTGACCATAGCACAACCACCGCGGAAGCAGCAAGTCATACTGGTGGCAACAGTGGGAACGGCGGTGATATTCTTTACCGCTGGGGCAATCCTGCCACGTATCAACGAGGCACATCAGCTGACCAAAAACTCTTTTACCAACATGATACAACCTGGATCCATAACGGGTGTCCTGGTGGCGGAAACATCCTTATCTTCAACAATGGTGTTGAGCGGCCAGGCGAAACATATTCAACGGTCGATGAAATCAGCCCTCCTGTTGACAGCGATGGTAACTATTATATTGAGCATAGTTCACCATATGGGCCAGAGACCCTACAATGGACGTATGTTGCTAATCCACCATCCAGCTTCTACGCCACGGGGTTTTCCGGTGCTGAACGTCTGAAGGATGGTAACACTCTGATTTGTAATGGTGTCGAAGGAAGATTCTTCGAAATCACACCTGGTGGAGTAACCGTGTGGGAGTATGTGAACCCGTATCCTGGGCCATTCTCAAATCAGGTTTTTAAAATCGTTTATATACCACCTGAGGAACCAATGGACGGAGAGCCGAACCTTGATTGCAACGGGACTCTTTCTTGGTCTTCCATTCAACCCGGTCAAACTGTTCAAGGGTCATTCAAGTTACAGAATATCGGAGAAACAGATTCACGGTTAAACTGGGAAATTGATGCCTCTTTAATTACTTGGGGCACCTGGTCTTTTTCTCCAGAAGAAGGTGTGGATCTTACACCAGCGGATGGGGCGGTAACAGTCAATGTCTCAGTTATAGTACCTTTTGAGAAAAATAAGGAATTTACTGGATATCTTCGTGTGGTAAACAAGGATAACCCACAGGATTTCGACGTTATTTCTATCTATCTTAAAACCATGAAAACCACTGATTTTTCGCTGAAATCTTTCTTCTTGAATTTGTTTTTGGAGAGGTTCCCCAACGCATTTCCGATACTACATCATTTATTCTTATACTATTCTCTCTAATTTTTTTGATTTCATAGGTATCGGATTTCAAACAAAAAAGATAAACACGTTTTGTCAGAGGTCTTCTTTAACGATGCAATAACGGTTGGAAAAAGGGATGATTTTCAATCGTTCATTTCTTTGTTTTCTGCATCAGGAAACTTTGCTATCAATGGGATTTCAAATGTATAGAGACAATCGGAACATTGCCATGTGGGGTTTTCATTATCGGTCTGATTGATGAACGTAGATTGGCACCGAGGACAGACTTCAAAGGTTATTTTTTGTAGTTTCATTTTTTCAACACTGATTTTTATAATATTCATCGGTCTTATAAATTCTTCTCCTTAATATGCTTCAAATAATACGATGTTTTTTTAGGTCAGTGTCTAGGAATAATTAAATGGTTTCTCTGTGAAGATATTTATGTTATTCTTTGAATGGTGTCCTATCTTTGAATTCCTGTTGTTTTCCTTTATTCCATTGGGAAACAGGCCTCATGTAACCAACGACCCTGCTATAAACCTCACATTTGTAGGAGATGAAATGTTCACAGTCGTGGCAGACCCAAGCCTCTCGATCCTCGTTTGTTTGAATACAAGTTGCTTCTTTTCCGCATTTATCGCATATTACCGGTGAATCGTTCATAGGCAGGTCAATCAAAAAAAGGTTTTTAATGTTTGTCGAAAAAAACTAATTTTGAGGAACTAATCGACACGTATTTGATTTCATTATTTTTTTTTTTATGATAAAAAAAAAGAAGAAGAAGAATCCTTCAAATCTATTCCAGGATTCCTTATCAGATACAGCTTATAATGGTCTGAACATTCTCGAAGCTGACGTTCTGAGAACCAGAGGTCGAACAATAGAGATACACATGGATCTGTATCTGCACACCGGATGCTTTTTCCTGAGCCGTAAGTTGATGGTACCAGGTGACGGAGTTCATCTGCCCGAGGTTTTCGTAATCTGTCGCAAAGGTGCTGGCAAGCGGTTTGCTATAGAGGAAGTGTTGCATAGGCATACTGATTGCGTATGCTCCACCGATCTGTTTGGTCCGAATCTCAAGATCGGTCCCCCCCGCGTTGTTCTCCTTAAGATGCACCCGGCTATACGCGGTCATCTCAATTTTTAGGTAATTTCCGGTAAGTTGATTTGCGCTGATCGGTGTTAACTCATAATAGTAATCATAGGCTCCGGATGTGTTATATCCATATTTGTTCGTATAGATAAGGACTGGGCTTCCGAAGTGCGGGAGGTTCGTCAGCTGGGAGCCATCTCCATAAAAGGTGCTCGCAGCAACATCCCCATTCACGTCTAAAGTTGCGGTCGGATTCTGTGTTCCTATTCCGACATTCCCAAGGATATAGTAAATGTCATTGTTGTTCAATGCCCAACGAGTGTCGCCAGGGATCCCTTGAGGCCCTTGTTCTCCCTGTGGACCTTGTTGTCCCTGAATACCTTGGATTCCTTGGAGATTTACAAGATCTCCCCAAGTTCCATCTTGATTTTCGAACTGTAGGAAGGTCCCGAACCATTGATGTTCAGGTGTTAACCCGATTGGTCCTTGTGTTCCTTGTGCACCGGGGATTCCTTGTGACCCATTTTCCCCTTGTTCACCTGGGGGTCCTTGCGGTCCTTCGGGACCCATGGGGCCCATTGGTCCTTGAACACCCTGTGGTCCTTGCGGTCCTTCTGGTCCTTGTGGTCCTGCGGGACCTTGCACACCTTGTGGTCCTTGTGGCCCTTGCATTCCGGTGAGGTCTCCAACCCATTTTCCTGATGCATCGATGATTTCTAATCCATTAATCGCGATGTTTCCAAAAACATCCAGCTTTGCGGTCGGATTGTTTGTTCCAATACCAACATTCCCGCTGTTTCTGGCATAGATGTGTGGTGGATTACTCCAAAAGTCCCAGCTGAGGAGTTTGAATGGATACAGGCTTTTAAGAAACGTCATCTTTGTCGTGGTTTGCCCTTGGTCCGATGATGTAGCTCCCGTCTTTGTCCCGGTGGTCGCCGCGGTTGCTGCGGAACATGAAAGGATGAGAAACATCAAACAGATGCTTAGACAGAACAACAGCCTACTTTTTTTATTGATTTTTTGTTGCATTATTAATTCCCCCGCAAATAATATTTTTGTAACTTCTTCCCCCTTTAAATAGATATCCTTCCTGAAGGCTACATCCCGAAATAGATAACTAGGAGATAAAGCTCTATTTTTCGTTGGATGGGATGCGCAAAGCAACGGATGAACCCAACCGTTGCGAACCATGTGAACCGCAACTTCACCGCCCTATACACCTGGGCGGTGGTAAAAGCGGTGCACCGGCTGCCGCCACCCTGGCAGCCCAAAAAACGAGGAAGGAAAGGACACGACCCTAAGACCGTCGCCATCGGATGCCTCCTTAAGGTAGGATTAAACCAGACCTACGACGGCATCGAAGCCCACATGAAAGACAGTCAGAGCCTCACCACTTGTTGTCCGGTGCTCCCCGGACACAGTGTTATCCATCGCGGGATGACCCGACTCTCCATCAAATACATCCGGAAAGTCATGAACCTGATCATCAGGTTTCTCCGCAGGCGGAAAATGACCATCGCGGTTGACAGCACCGGATTCAGCACACATCAAAGCAGCGCCTGGTACGACCTCCGCATCGCACGACAGGGAAGCAGACGCGACTGCATCAAACTGCACATCAGCGTCGATGTGCACACAGGAGTAGTACACACGTTCACCACCACCCGATGGAACCGACATGACAGTCGGGAATTCTCACACCTCATCAAACACCTCCCAGAAGTGGATAAAGTCCTGGGTGACAAGGCGTACTGCTCCCGAGCCAACTGCCAACTAGTGGCCGATAAACACGGCACGCCGTACCTCAGCTTCCGAGAGAACGCAGCCAGGCGGCCACGACGGAGCCTCGCATGGGTGATCTCCTTTCGCGCCTGGAAACGTGATCCGGAAGGATGGCTGGTCATATACCATCTACGGTCCATCATCGAAAGCGTGTTCAGTTCGATGAAACGACGCTGGGGCAGCTTTCTCCAAAGCAGGAAACGGTGGATGCAAAAACGAGAGCTGGCGTTGAAGGTCTTCGCTTACAACGTCAAACAGGTGCTCATGGTTCGTTACGCAAGGGAACGGAAGGTCACGCTGTGGATTAGAGTATAACACCCCACAG
>JGI20215J15232_1000070_pt1 | contig 34064 bp, 25 predicted proteins | sample WetSurMetagenome_2_FD_15232 | JGI IMG/M metagenome (IMG submission 15232) | reverse complement strand
GGCCGCGGCGATGATAACCAGCCTCTATGGCGGGATCGTCGTCTTCCTCACCCTGGCGCCCTCAGCGAACCTGTCCGTGGCACAGGTCACCGTCCTGGCCACCATGATGCTCGTGGCCCATTCCCTGCCGGTCGAGCTGGGAGTGGCCCGCCAGGCGGGCGCCAGGATCAGATTCATGGCTCCATTGCGGATACTGGGGGCCCTGCTCCTCGGAATCGCCCTGGCGACCGTCTTCGGCCTCTGCCACCTCTTCGAGGGGCCGGCGGACATCATCTGGGGAGTCCCCGCGACGCAGGCCGGCCTGGGGGAATGGGCCCTCGGCCAGCTGCGGAACCTGGTGATGATCTTCCTCGCCATCACCTCGCTGGTCACGCTGTTGAGGATACTCGACAGGCTGGGGGTGACGGCGTTCCTGAACAGGATGCTGCGCCCGGTCCTGGCCTCGATGGGGATCGGCCCCTCGGCATCCACCATCACCGTCCTCGGGATGATTCTGGGCCTCTCCTATGGAGGCGGGCTCATCATCAAGGGCGCGCGTTCGGGGGAGATTCCGCCGCGAGAGGTGTTCTTCTCGCTCTGCCTGATGGGCCTTGCGCACAGCGTGGTGGAGGACACCCTGCTCATGATGTCCCTGGGGGCCTCGATCACCGGCGTCCTCCTGGCCCGCCTGGCGTTCGCCTGGCTTGCTATGGGTCTGCTCGTCAGGCTGATAAGGCCCATGTCCGACGAAGCCTTCGGCCGCCACTTCGGCCGCGCCTCCTGATCCGGGAGGCTCCCTGCGGATCTAGCAGCTGTTCGAGACCAGATCCCGGCCGGCCGCCAGGGCCTCCCCTGCCAGGGATCCCTGACCCTCGAGATCCTCTCCTGACATGCCTGCCGCGACCATGCGCCTGCGGGTGTCCAGCCCGAGCATCGAAAGGGCTTTCTCGATGGAGTCGAAGGCGACTGCGAAGGCATCCGGCTTCGGCGCCCCCTGCGTGTAGATCATCAGGGTCGGGAGGCTGCCCAGCCTGGATGTGAAGTCGGGCTTGAGGAACGGGAAGAGGCGGTCGATGAACGTCTTTGTCTGCCCCGTGACCGTGAACATGTACACAGGAGTGCCGATAACCACGGCGGAGGACGATCTCAGCGCATCGTAGATCTGCGACATCCCGTCGTCCTGCCTGCAGACTCCCGTGTCCTTGCAGGTGTAGCAGGCCATGCACCCGCCTATGCCGGCTTCCTGGATGTTGAACAGGACTGTCTCGGCGCCCGTCTCCCTGGCGCCCTGCAGCGCCTTCTCCACCAGAGCCGTCGTAACTCCGGCAGCTCTGGGACTCCCGACGATCCCTGTCACCTTCATCAGGCTCCTCCTTTCTGCATCAGGCATCCCCTGGGCTCGTCGCGCTGCAAGCGTCCGCCTGCGGCGTCTTCCTGGAGTGGCGGATGGTGAGGACGGAAACCGCCAGGGCGCCGGCCAGCACGGCCGTCCCGGATGAGATGGCGGCACCCAGCCCGCCGAGGACCGGGATCAACAGGAAGTTGAGACCCAGGTTCAGCGCGGCCGACATGACGATCGACACGAGCGAGAACACCGGCCTGCCGATCCCCGCAGCCGTGGCCGAGAACAGGCTCCCGATGGGCCGGAACAGGTTCACCGCACAGAGGGCGACCAGCATCGGCCAGCTCGAGTCGTACTTTCCGTCGAACAGCAGGTGGAGGATCGGCACGGGAAACAGGCAGACCACGAGGGTGAACGGCAGCAGGATCCCCTCGATGATCAGGATCCCCTGCCATGTCCTCTTGAGGACCCCGTCCCGGTTGGCCACCGTCATCCGCGAGGCGAGGGGGAGCAGCACGATGTTGGCAGCGCTGTTCAGGCTGATGGCGAACGCTGCGAGGCTGCGGCAGACCCCGTAGCCTGCCACCTGGTCCGGTGGAGCAAGCTTCCCGAGCATGAGTATGTCGGTCCAGGAGTAGATGAAGCTCGCAACCGAGGTGCCGAGCGTGAACATGGAGAAGGCGGCGACCTTCCTGATGCTCTCCCGGGTGATCCCAGCGCCCTTTTCGTAGAACCTGCCCCCAAGCAGGACGACCACGACGGTGGACACCACCGAGGAAAGAGCCTGCGCCCCGAAGATCGCGTGCGCGGTGCGGAGCCTCCCTGATACGGCCAGGTAAAGCACGATCGCAGTCCTGACTGCGAAGGCGGCGAGATCCCCCCACATGACCGCGGGGGTCCTGTGCCTTGAGAGCAGCGCGTTCTTGGGGATCGCACAGACTGCCTCGCTCAGGACCATCAATGAGAGGATGGCCGGGATGCCCCGGAGGTCGAGGTTGCTGTAGAAGCCCTGCAGGAATCCGGATCCGGCCACGAGCGCGACCGCTCCACCGGCGGCGAGAACAGCGGTGAGCAGGCTGCTGGCGTTGAGGAGCCGCTTCTCGCGGAGCCCCGAGCCCTCGGCTGCGAACTTGAGGAGGGCCTGGAGGACGAAGCCGCCTCCGAGCAGCGCCGCGAGGAACTCCACGCTCCTCGCGACCGAATAGGCGGCAAATGCGTCGCTGGGGAGAATCCTCGCCACATAGATGGTCACTATGCCCCACGCGGCCGCGGTGCCCTGGCTTATGACGGCCGGCAGGCCGATCGAGACGATCCTGCGGCGGGATTCGAAGATCTCCCTGAACATAGGCTTGCTCCGGGACGGGGCTTCAGTCCCCGCGGCGCTCCGTTCGAGGGCCTCTCCTGTGAGGGAGCTGCGACGACGCCGTTGCGAAGATCTCGCGCAGGAACTCGCCCTGCCTGGGATGTCTCATGACGCTTCTCAGGTACGTGAGCACCGAGAGCCAGAGGCATCCCAGCACGAAGGCCGCGGCAGTGATCTTCAGCACCATCAGGGATCTGCGGGGGAAGCTCCTCAGCTTGGCGGGGGTCGGCGGCTCGATCACCTCCAGGGTGGGGCTGTCGCGAGCCTCCTCGATCCTGAGGGTTTCGAGCTGCTGGCGGAGCATGAGGACGATGGCCGTGCACATCTCGACATCGATATAGAGAGTCTCGTACTGCCTGATCATGTCGGGGAGTTCGGAGTAACCCGGGAAGATGCTCAGGCTGTCCCCAGGGCCGAGCCTCGCGGCCATGGCCTCCTCGAGCAGGCCCGCGCGCGCAGCCAGCTCGCGGTAGGAGGCGCTTCCCGGCGCCAGGTTTGCCGCGGCTCCGTAGAGCTCGGACCTGGCGGTGACCATTTCCGCCTCTATCTGACCCAGGACCTGCACCATCCCGGCTCCCTGCTCCTCGGGGAACATCAGACCGGTGCTGTCCCTGAAGTCGCGCATCCGGAGCTGCGAAGCATCGAGGGAGTCCGTGGCCGTGGTGAGCGAGAGCTCCGCCTCGATCCTGGCCCTGCGCGCCCGTGTGGTGATCTGGCGCGAGAGCTCGTCGTTGGCGAAGTCGATGATGTCGGTCACCATCGCCGCGGCCTCCTCGCGGGTCTCGCCCTGGGCGGCGATGATGAAGAAGCCGTCGGTGGTCAGGGTTATGCTGACGCGTTTCGAGAGCTTCTTCATGGCGTCGCCCATCGTGGGCGCCCTGAAGCGGGAGATGAGGTCGTATTTCAGGATCAGGCGCTCGAGCACGGGGCGGGACGAGAGCACCCGCTCGACGACGTACACGTCCACTCCTGCGGGCATGCCCGAGAGCCCGCCTCCCATGATGCTCGATGCCAGGCTGCCAAGGCCTCCCGACATGCCACCCGGCAGGAGGCTGCCCGCGAGCGAGGCGATGCTGGACGTGGAGGCTGCCCCGGGCACGATGGCGGTTGCAGTGGAGAGGTACCTCGGCTTGGCGAAGAGCGACCAGATGGAGACCGCGACGGCCACTGCGAAGCAGAATGCCGCGAGCTTGCGGAGATTGCCCGCTATCGCCCTGAGCGAATCCGCGGCCAGGCCTGTGACTGCGCCTTCGGGCATCTCAACCTTCAATTCGAGAGACTGTAGATGAGGGCCACGATGCTGACTATGCTTCCGAGCAGGGTGATGGCGTCCTTGTTCCGGCTGACCCAGGAATAGGGGACCTGGACCACGTCGCCGGGCTCGGGTCTCAGGCCGGGGGTATCCCCGCCCCTGGAGATCCTCTCACCGTCTCGGTAGAGCGCGATATCGCCTGTCGAGGCCCCGGGAATGGCTCCCCCTGCAGCATTCACGTAGTCGAAGACCGAGAAGGACGGCCTCCAGGCAATGGCCCTGGGATGGGCGACCGCACCGCCCACGGACACTGAGTCGGCGATGTCGGCGAAGAGGAGCGTGTCCCCTCCGTGCACTTCTATCTCGGCGAGGCCTTCGCCAGTCCAGAGCTGCTGCTCTACGCCATCCGCCCGGTGGACCGAGCGGGTCAGGTCGACTCCGGAGCCGGCCCCTCCGACGGTCTCCAACAGGTCGGCGAGGGGCATCCCCTGGCCCACATCCCAGGCCTGGGCGGCTTCCGACGCGATGTCGCCCTGGACCGAGAAGGCCGAGGGCCTGAGGATGATGACCGGATCGACGCAGACATCCATCACGATGACGGCTCCGTCGCGAACAAGCGGGTCGGACACGGGAGCGTGGCTCGCCGGATCGGTCATGAGGTCGACCCGCGTGGAATCGGCATCGAAGTACATCCAGCCCCTTCGCGAGGCCGGGAAGACGAGACCGCCGCACAGCTCGAGCAGGTCGGAGACCCTCTGCAGGGAGTACATCGGGTAGACGCCCGGGGTCTGCACCATCCCCGAGGCCCGCACCCTTATGAGGCGAGGCTGGAGGAGGGAGAGCCCGACCCGCATCCCGGGGAAGTAGCGCCTTGCGAGGATTGCGAGATCCGCTTCGGCCTCGTTGAGGCTCAGACCGATCACCGGGATGCTCCCGAGACCCGAGACGCTGAGGTCGCCGTCGCTGCCCACCGTGCAGACCGCCTGGGGCATCAGCCCGGTCTGGACGGAGATGAGAGAGCTCCCGCCCTCGACGGTCACTGTCAGGATGTCGCCGGCGCCCAGCAGATAGGAGTCGCGATCGGCCGGCTCGAGGGCCACGGTGAGCGGCTCGACCTGCGTCACCCTCCCGGTTCCGGGGGATACGGGCAGCTCGATGAGGATCAGCAGGAAGAAGAGCATAGTTTGCCCCTGAAGTACTCCACGGTCTTCGCAAGGCCGTCGGAAAGCGGAATGAGGGGTTCCCATCCGAGCTCCGAGCGCGCCTTCGTGATGTCGGGCCTGCGTATCCTGGGATCGTCGACCGGAAGGTCGCGGAAGACGATTCCGCGCCCACCTCCCACGGCTGAGGCGATGAGCTTCGCGAAGTCGAGGACGGTCATCTCGTCGGGGTTCCCGATGTTCACGGGGCCGGGGCATCCGCTCTCCATGAGCTTGATGAGCCCCGCGACGGTATCCGACACGAAGCAGAAGCTCCTCGTCTGCGACCCGTCGCCGTAGACGGTTATGTCCTCCCCCCTCAATGCCTGGCATATGAAGGTGGGGACGACGCGCCCGTCGTCGGCGCGCATCCGCGGGCCATAGGTGTTGAAGATCCTCGCCACGCGGGTGCTCATGCCGTGATACCTCATGTACGCGAACACGAGCGCCTCGGCGAACCTCTTGGCCTCGTCGTACACGCCCCTCGGGCCGACAGGGTTCACGTTGCCCCAGTAGGTTTCGGGCTGGGGGTGCACGAGCGGATCACCGTAGACTTCGCTGGTCGAGGCCAGCAGGAAGCCCGCGCCCTTCTCCCTGGCGAGTCCCAGCGCCTTGTGCGTGCCGAGGGCTCCCACCTTCAGAGTCTGGATGGGGAACTGCAGATAGTCGACCGGGCTCGCCGGCGAGGCCAGGTGCATCACGAAGTCGAGGCTGCCGTCGATGAAGATGTACTCGGTCACGTCGTGATGAATGAATTTGAAGCGCGGGTGCCCGGCGAGGTGGGCTATGTTCTCGACGCTGCCCGTTATCAGGTTGTCGAGGGCGACCACCGAATGGCCGTCCCCGAGAAGCTTCTCGCAAAGATGGCTGCCGATGAATCCGGCGCCGCCCGTCACCAGTATCCTCATCAGTCCCGCCCCCCGGATGCGGCGAGCCGCGCGGAGTACATCCGCCTGTAGTATTCCCCGAAACGGCCGCTCTTGATCTCCTCCCACCAGGCCCTGTTCTCCTCGTACCACTTCACGGTCCGGGCGAGGCCCTCGCGGAATCCCACGGAGGGGCGCCAGCCCAGCTCTCCCAGGATCAGACCGGTGTCCAGCGCGTACCTCCGGTCATGCCCCGGGCGGTCGGAGACGGGCCGAATGAGCTCCCTGTCGGCCCCCACGAGATCGAGGATGGAGGTGGTGACCTCGATGTTGGTCTGCTCCTCGCCGCTGCCGATGTTGTAGACGCTTCCAGGCCTGCCCTTTCCGATGACGGCCGACAGCGCGCTGCAGTGATCGTCCACGAACAGCCAGTCGCGCTTGTTCAGCCCGTCTCCGTACAGGGGGAGGTCCTTGCCTTCCATGGCGTTGGTGACGAATAGAGGAATGAGCTTCTCCGGGTACTGCCAGGGACCGTAGTTGTTGGAGGCCCGCGTGACGATGACGGGGACGCCCCACGTCGTGAAATAGCTCATCGCCAGAAGCTCTCCGCCAGCCTTCGACGCCGAGTAGGGGCTCCTCGGGCGGAGGGGATCACCCTCGCGGGAACGGCCCTTCTCGACGCTTCCATAGACCTCGTCCGTGGATATCTGGAGGAAGAGGCTCCCGGCGGTGCGCCTGAACTCCTCCAGCAGGACCCTTACGCCCTCGACATCGGTCCTGACGAAGCCGGAGGGATCGTCGATGGACCTGTCCACGTGTGTCTCCGCGGCGAAGTTGACCACGATGTCGGCTCCCGCCATCGCCAGTGCCGCGGCGGCGGGATCGCAGATGTCCCCCTCGAAGAACCGTATGCGCCCGGAGGATTCGAGGTCTGCGAGGTTCTCCCGCCTGCCTGCGTAGGTGAGCTTGTCCAGCACCACGATCTCTGCATCGGCCTCCGCGGCCAGGCGTCTCGTGAAGTTGGTGCCGATGAAGCCGGCGCCGCCAGTCACCAGGTACTTCATCTGGGCTGTCCCCTGCGGAGCTCGGCGGCGTGGATGTTGGCCTGGAGAAGCCCGTCGATGCTCGATCCGGCGTCGCACCACCAGCCTTCGAGGATGTTGGCGCAGAGGAGTCCGCGCTCGAGATAGGCGTTGTTCAGGTCGGTGACCTCCAGCTCGCCCCTCGTGGAGGGCTGCAGCCTTTCGATGAAGTCGAAGGCGAAGCCGTCGTACATGTAGAGGCCGATCACCGCGAAGTTGCTGCGGGGATTGTCGGGCTTCTCGACTATCGAGACGACATGGGAGCCCTTGAGCTCGGCAACTCCGTAGTCCCTGGGGTTCTCGACCTCCTTGAGGAGGATCCTGGCGCCGCCGGGCTGTGCGTCGAAGGCCTCCACATAGGGGCGGATCGAGCGCTCGAGGATGTTGTCCCCGAGTATGACGACGAACTTGTCGCCGCCGACGAAGGTGCGTGTCAGCCCTATGGCCTCGGCGATGCCGCCCTCCTGCACCTGGTAGGCGTAGTTGAGCGTCTTGAGGCCGAATTGCGAGCCGTCTCCCAGGAGTCTGAGGAAGTCGCCTGCGCTGCCGCCTCCCGTGACCACCATCACTTCGGAGATGCCCGCGGAGATGAGCGTCTGCAGCGGGTAGAAGATCATGGGCTGATCGAACACGGGCAGGAGGTGTTTGTTCGTGATGTTCGTCAGTGGACGCAGCCTCGTTCCCAGGCCGCCGGCGAGGATCACACCCTTCATGGCCCCTCCACTACCTTACTATCGCGAGCTTTCGCAGGTCGGAAGCTCCCTCCCGCCTTATCTCGACGACATATATGCCGGCCGCGGCGGGGTTCCCATCGCTGTCGTCGCCATCCCAGGCGACCGAGTCCCTTCCCGGGAAGTCGCACTCATAAACAAGCTTGCCTGAAAGGTCAAACACGCGGAGGGTCAGCTGGCCGTCGGGGATGCCGGCCAGGCCGAGGACCTCTCCCCTGCCCGGCACGAACGGGTTGGGGTACAGGACGGCTCCGGAGGATCCCGAGAGAGGGCTCCCGAGATCGAGACCCCAGAGCCCCGCTTCGCCGCACGCGTAGAGGATCCCCGCGTCGGAGTCGCAGGCGAGCCCGTAGATCGTCGTCGTAGGGAGCGGGCTGTTGTACTGGTCATAGGCCGTTGTCGATCCGTCGCTGTCGACCCTGTAGAGCGCGTCCGACCCGGCGGCCCACACGGCTCCGAGATGGTCGCATGCCAGCGCGGAGATGGTCCCGCCCACCTCCTCGATGGCTGTGGCAGTCCAGGACCCCGGATCGACGGAGGCGAGCCCAGAAGTGGTTCCCACATAAAGTATCCCGCTCCTGGACAGCGCAAGCGAGCGCACTTCGGCCGAAGGCAGGCCCTGCGGGATGCTGATCACGGAGGACACCTCGTAGGAATCGGGCCCGACCAGCACGAGTCCTGAAGTGGTTCCCACCCAGGCGCTGCCGTCGGCGTTGGCCGCGACGGCGGTCACGATGCTGGAGGGCAGGCCCTCGGTCGGCGTCCAGGCCGTCCATTCCGCCGAAGACGGGTCACCCTCGGTCCAGCGCATCCTGACGACTCCGCTCAGCTCGCTCGGGGACTGGTAGTAGGGCTCCTCCCCGAACCAGATGGATCCGTCCTGACCCGTGGACAGGGCGGTCACCTGATCGTTCAGCAGACCGCTGGACGAGGAGGTCCAGGTCACGTACTCGTCGTCGGAGCTCTCGGGAGTGCCTTTCCAGTCCAGCCACGTGGCGCCGAAATGGTAGTGCGACACCACGACGCTCCCCCCCGGGAGCACAGTTATGGCGAACATCTGGTGGACGGACGGGAAAGGATCCGAGAACTGCGTCCAGCTTCCCTGGTCGAGCACCGCGGCTCCCGCGTGCTCGGTCGAGATCCAGCATTCGCCGGAGGGCCCCACCGCCACGGCCCTGAGATCGTTGGACGGGAGCCCGGCCGGATATGAAGTCGACCATCCGTCCTCCCACCCGCGGGCCAGGCCGAGACCGTAATCCCCCTGGGTGGTTATCGAGTTGCACAGACCGGCGAGCACCAGCTGCCCGCCGGGCAGGCCGATGGATCTCACGAGCTGTCCGATGATCGCTGGCCAGAGACTCCATTCGCCGTCCATCCTTATGATGACGTTGCTGTTGTCCCCTGCCGCGAGCATCCCGCCGGTCGCCGCCACGCAGAGAGGTCCGGCGCCGGGGAACCCCGTCACCTTCTGGAACTCGCCCCCCGGAACGGCCTGCCACAGGCCGTCGTCGGTAGCCACGGCGACGGTGTCGTCATGAAGGATGACATCGCGCACCTGCCGTCCCTCCAGCTCCACGGACTGTGTCCAGGAGCCGGGGGAGCCCGGATATCCTCCGGGGGCGAGCAGCGCCAGCCCCGTGTAGGTCCCCACGTAGAGGCCCGAATCGCACGGCAGGACCGACAGGACTATGTCGTCCGGAAGGCCTCCGCCCGTGTTCAGCTCGGTCCAGATCTGGAAGTAGCCCAGTTCCTTCGTCGCCAGGCCCTCGGATGTCCCAGCGATCACGGAGGAGTCGGTGAGGCACAGGGAGCTCACCTCGCCGGACACCGGGAGACCCTCGAGCTGGCCGAAGTGCTGCCAGTCCGAGCCCTCCGTGAACAGGTCGATCCCCCCGCCCCAGGTGCCGATCCAGATCCTCCTGGGCGGTCCGGGCTCGACGAGGACGCATCTGCAGTCGGAGCTGGACAGCTCGCCGGGGCTGGTCCACACGGAATCCCACTGCACGTAGCTCCCCTGGAGGGTTCCGAAGGCCATCCCGCCCGAGGTGGCGCATACCACCTGGTCGCCCACGAGCTGGAAGTCGGCAACGCTGCCGAAGTGGCTCCAGTGCTGCCAGCCCTGAACGTCGGCCCCCTGGAGGAGGACCAGAAGAAGCGCCGTCATATTCTTTCCTTCCACCAGTCGAGAAGGGCCGAGAGGCCGTCTTCGACCGAAGTCCTCCTGCGCCAGCCCAGAGCCTCCACCTTCGATGGATCGCCGACCTGCACCGCGATGTCCGAAGGGCGGAGCAGCGACTCGTCCACCTTCACGGAGAGGCGGGCCCCCGATCTCCCGATCAGGAAGTCCAATATACTCTGCATGCTCCTGCCCTCGCCGCTGCAGATGTTGTAGATGCCTCCGGGAACACCCCTGGAGAGCAGGATCCCGTACGCGGCGACCACGTCGCTCACATCGGTGTAATCCCTCACGGCGGACAGGTTCCCGGCTGTCACGGTCGTCTCGCCGCGCCGTGCGGCTCCGGCCACGCGGATGCAGAACGAGGGTATGGCGAAGGATGGCGCCTGCCATGGGCCGAAGTGGGGGAACGGCCTGGCTATCACAAGGTCGAGCCCGGGATGCCTCGCGAACTGCATCGCGGCGGTCTCGGCGGCAGCCTTGCTCCCGCCGTAGGGGGAGACCGGCGCAGGCCCGCGTTCCTCGCTGATGGACGACCCTGCCGGACCGTAGATGTCCGAGGAGCTCGCGAGGAGCATCCTCGGGAACCCGCAGGCGCCGCAGGCGTAATCGAGGACCGAGACCGTGCCGGCCACGTTCACCTCGTACACTCCTGCAGCGTCCCTCATCGAGCCGGCTACGCTGGATATGGCGGCGAGATGGACGATTGTGCGGACGGGCCCGAGGGCTGCCGGCGGCGGCCCGGGGAGCTTCCACGCCAGACGGGCGACTCCGGGGGGGGCTTCGAAATCCTCGGTGGCGTCGCAGGCGAAGTCGCCGGGGCCCATCCCGAGACTGGCCGTGAGATGCCGTCCGACGAAGCCGGCCGCCCCGGTGACCAGGATCGGGCCGTCCTGCAGGGGCAGGCCTTCAGCGGTGAGCCTTGTCATCCGTCCCCCCGCCGTCGAAGCCCAGGTACACTATCTCCTCCTCCAGCCGGACGCCGAACCTTCGCTCCACCCCATCCCTGACAATACGGATGAGCGATGCCATGTCGGAAGAGGTGGCGCCTCCGTCGTTGACAAAGAAGTTGGCATGCACCTCGGAGACGCGCGCGCCTCCGACGCGGGTCCCCTTCAGCCCGGCCTTCTCGATCAGCATGCCGGGGGGATCGAAACCCTCGGCCCTCCTGAAGACGCTCCCGGCGCTGGGCAGGTCGAGCGGGAAGGAGCTCCTTCTCCTCCGGAGGATGTCCGCGGCCTCCCTCCTGAGCGCCTGAGCTTCTCCCGGGGGGAGCCTGAAACGGGCCGAGGTGACGAGGCACCCGCCTCCCTGGAAGGCGCTGCTCCTGTAGCCGAAGCGGCAGTCTCCCGCCGACAGCCTGCTCACCGAGCCCCCGGGGCCGACAGCCTCCACATCGGAGAGGACCTCCGAGATCGAGCTTCCGTAGGCGCCCGCGTTCATGCAGACGGCTCCTCCCACCGAGCCGGGAATGCCCGCGGCGAACAGCAGCCCGCCTGCGCCTCTAGTGCAGGCCGAGCCGGCCAGCGAGGGAAGCCGGGCTGCGCAGCCCGCGAGAGCCCGGTGCATGCCGTCTTCGAGGCTCCATGCGACTCCGGCCAGCCCGGCGCCGGGTGCCAGGAGCATTCCCGCATAGCCCCCGTCCGCCGCGAGGATGTTCGAGCCGCGTCCCAGCACGAACCAATCGATCCCTTCGGCATCGAGCCTGCCGATGGCGTCCGAGGCTGCCTGGGCCGATCCGATGTCGAGGCACATGGCGTCTCCGCCTATCCTCCAGGTGGTCAGTGACTGGAGTGAAACCTTCCTCGCGGGGGGGAAGGCTTCCCTGGCGAAGGCCTCGAGCCCTTTCACAGATCCCTCCCGGTCAGCCCCCTGAGGCAGCCGCCTACGGAGAGATAGAGGAACAGGAAGGAGGGGCGACCCGCGATCTCCATCCAGCGCAGGACGGCCCGGTACCCCGGCCTGAGGAGGGCGAGCCTCACCAGCAGTCGAATCGGGACGGCGGAGGCAGGGCCCGAGAAGACGGGCGCGACCCATCCGCTCCCGAGGAGGCCGGCCGCTTCAGGGTGCAGCTCCAGCGTCCTGCGGAGACCGCTGGACCCGTACTCCGCCATCTTCTCCGAATGGCGGCGGACCGTCACCTCGTCCAGGTGCCGGCACCGGAGTGCGGGATCGCGGAAGAACCGCACTCCTGCCGCGGAGAGCCTGTATCCGAGCTCCGTATCCTCGCCGCCGTACCGGTCGATCTCCGGATCGAAGCCTCCCGCTCCCGCGACCAGGCTCGACGGGGCGCTGGCGTTGCCGGTGACGAAATGCCTCCATGGCATCGGGCCTGCCGGATCGAGATTGCCCGCCCTGGTGTCGAACCACTTCTGCCAGGGGGTGGCCCCGCCGGACCAGGCGTTGATCCTGGATCCGCGCAGGATGCCTTCGCCGCCTTCGTGCCAGGCCGCGTGACCCGCCAGCACTCCCGGCTCGTATGCCAGGTCTGCGTCGGCGAAGAAGGAAACCGGCGCGGAGGATGCCGCAAGCGCCGCATTGCGGGCAGCGGGGCGGTTGCCCGTCCCCTCGATCCTGAGGTACACCACCCTGTCCGCCCCCGCCGCCTCCAGATCCCAGGTGGAGGACACGGGCTCCCTGCTGCCGTCGTCCGCCACCACGAGCTCCCACCCTCCCGCCACAGGCGCCTGGGCCGCGAGCGAGCCCAGGAACACCGAGAAGGAGGGCCCAGGATCCTTCACCGGGACCTGGACCGAGATGGCGGGTCTCCACGGGCTCACGAGGAGGCTCTCCTCAGCAGGACGAGAACCCAGGCGATCGCCGCAGTCCCGCCGGCTGCTATGAGCAGGCGCGTGACGAGCGGCGGCTGCCCCGCGATCCCGAGGCACATCGCAGCGATCATGAGAGGCAGCATGACGGGGATGCTCACAGGGAACGACTTGCGGCCCAACCAGAAGAGGCAGGCGGCCATGAACATGTTCGTCCCCAGGGTCGCCAGGGCCGCCCCGGTCGCACCGAACAGGGGTATCAGCCTTGCATTGAACACGATGTTGGCAGCCGCGCCGATGATGGTCACGAAGGCGATCCACCAGGTCCGCCCGGAGAGCATGGGTCCTGTCTGAGCAACGAGGAAGAAGGCGTACAGGGCGTTCGCGCCTGCGAGCATGGGAAGCACGCGCGCCGCGGGCAGGTATTCCTCCCCGCCTACGATGCTGACGATCTCGGGAGACGCCAGCGCAAGGAGCATGGCCGCTTCCAGCGCCACGAGGATGAACCGCAGGGAGCTCCTCCCGAGGGCGTCGTAGTCGGGCCTGCCCTCCCTGAAGATATGCCTCTGCCAGGCCATGCCGAACCCCAGGGTGAACGGGGTCAGGGCGAGGGCGGCGGTCGATGCCCATTCGTAGAAGCCGCTCTCGGAGGGATCGATGTCCATCGCGCGCAGCATCAGCATGTCGGCGGAGGACAGTACCAGCAGGGCCAGTCCGGCCGGGACCAGGGGAAGGCTGAACCTCATCAGCCCGTTGGGCGGGGCGCCCCCGGACCTCGAGAAGCTGACGGCCATGACTGCGGCGACCGCTGCGGCGGCGAGCGCGGGAGCCCATCTCGCCAGCAGGAAGGTGGAGACCCCGGAGATGCCCTCCCACACGAGGATCGCAAGCAGCAGCACGGAGGCGATCCCCCGCGCAGACTGGATCGTGAAGTAGCTCCAGGCCCTCCCATCCCCCCTGTAGATGGTGAGCACGACCTGCACCAGCGCGGTCGCCGCCCCCAGCAGGACTCCGTGGACCAGCAGCCCCGGCGAGCTGAGCCTCAGGAGTCCGGCGACGGACCCCGCGACGGGGATCAGCGCCGCGGCCAGCACCGCGCACGCGGCTGCGGGGAGGAGGATCGCCATGAGGAGGAGACGGCGCCTGTCAGTGCTCCCGTCCTGCCAGTATTTCAGCAGTCCGGCGGGGAGGCCCAGAACGGCTATGCCCCCGAAGACATCCGCGATCGAGCGCAGGGATCCCACCTCGCCGGCCTGCCCCGGGGTGAGGGCCGTCGACATGAAGGGCAGCACCGCGAGCATGACGAGCCCGCTGACGGTCGTCGCCGCCGCGTAGAGGACGGTCTCCCTCCTCAGCGACGCGCTCAAGTCGTCCATCCCATCCGCGCGTACATCGCGTGCATGTCCCTCGCCACCTTGAGCCATGAGTGACGGGCCTCGATCCAGGGCGGGCCGGCCGCCGCGTGCCGAGCCCGCAGGTCGGCGTCGAGGACCAGCTCCCTCAGGACCCTGCGCAGCGTATCGGGGGTCGCCAGGACGAAGGGGTGATCAGGGATGAAGGCGGCGTACTCGTCCGAGAGATTGGTCACCGTGGCCATGCCCATCGAGAGCGTCTCCAGGGAATTCACCCCGTAGCCCATGTCGCCGTCGGCGATCTGGTCTATGGCGATCGAGCATCCCGCCTTGGCCGCCAGCGCCTCCGAGTGCGACATCCCCTCGATGAGCACGAGCTCCACCGGGATCTCGCTTCGGAGCTCCTCCACCGCCCGGATTATGCGGTCGGTGCCCTTCACCGTGCGGATCCTCGGCGCATGGCAGATCCTCACCGGCCCAGGAAGGGGCCGGGCCGGGGGCATGGCCCCGGGATCGAAGGGCAGGAACATGTACTCGATCTCGGGGAAGCGCCTGAAGAGGTCGAACTCGCACGTGATGTGGACATCGGTCACCTCCCAGACCGGCTTGATGGCCCCCCTCATCCTGAGATCCAGGCCGTGATAGTTGGATACTATGTGTCTGCCCGCGGCCTTGAGCCTCCCGACGTCCCGGCCGTCGCGGAAGAAGCTCATCCCGCCCTCCAGGTGGTAGATGTCGAAGTCTTCGAGGCCGAACCTGGCGTCCGCCCTCTTCAGGAGGGGGGCCCAGGCGAGGTCCCTGAGAGCGAGCAGGAGCTTCTCGATCCTCCCCGGCGACCACCATATCCTCTCGGTCGTGCCTGTGAACGGCACCCTCAGGCTTCCCGCCCGCACCAACCTCTTGACCTTCCAGAGCCACTCCATCGGACCGACGAAGGGCAGATCCAGGCAGATGTCCTCCTCGTACCGGTTCTTCGCGCGGTAGAAGGTCACCAGCCGGCTCTCGGCGCCCAGGGCCCTGTGCCCCCTCACGTAGAGCTGGAGGACACCAGTGTAGTTCTGAGGAGAGACGTGCAGCACCTTCATGTCCTGCGCCTCCTCGCAGCGAGGTACAGCAGGGCTGCCGCGCCTCCTGTCTGGATCGAACCCAGCGCGCCCCCCGCCACGGGCGATCTGCCCAGGGCCCTTGCCCAGAGGAGGTCCGGCGTCCCGGAACCCAGCCTCTCGACGCAGTTGACCAGCGGCGAGCGGGAAGGCTCCCAGACGACCTCCTGCCTCGAAGGGCTGGAGAACTCGTCCGCGCCCAGCGACTGCTCGACCGCCGCCGGGTCGCTCCAGCACGCCGACAGCGATGCGAGGGCCGCAGGAACGGTCAGGAGCATCAGCAGACGCCTGCGCCCGGGCGCGGCCAGCGGCACGAGGAGCAGGGGAAGCTGAGGGAAGAGGAACCGCGGACCCCAGCCGGTGCCGCCCGTCCAGTCCTGCAGCTGCGAGTGCAGCAGCAGGCTCAGCGCCGCGGGCAGCCAGAACCTGGGCCTTCTGCTCAGAGCGGCTGCCGCGAAGGCCGCAGGCGCATAGAGGAGGAGTCCCTTCCCCGGGCTCGCGAGGAGGCCGGCGAGGCCCGCGAAGCCGGGCGTCAACGCCATGGCCGGGTCGCCGGCATGACCGTCGGCAAGCGGGCTGCCGAAGCGGTACCAGTTCGCCGCGGCGATGACGGCCACCGCGGCCGCTAATCCGGGCAGCAGTCCGAGAGCCCTCCTCCTGTCGGTCAGGAGGGAGGGAAGGAAGACGATCGAATCGAGTCTCACGAGGAGGCCCGCGCCGGCGGCGAAGCCGGCGGCTCCGTCCCGCCCTTCGGTCGCGAGGAGCACGGAGAGCGTCCCGAGGAATGCCGAGAGCGTCACATCGTAGGGCATCCTGCCGTAGACGAGGGCCATCGAGCAGAGCCCCAGGCAGATCATCGCGCCCGGGGACGGCTCCGATCCCGTTGCCTTCGAGACGAGCCTGTGCCAGCAGGCCATCAGGAGGACGCTGAAGATGGCGCATTCGGCGGCTGCCGCGACCTTGCCCGCCTCGCCGCCCGCGACCGACTCGATGCCCGCCGCCGGGACCAGGGCGATCGGGTATCCGACGCCGTGAGGGACGAACCTGAGACCGTCCCTGCCTGGGGCCGCCCAGCCGTGTGAGGCCGTGAGGAAAGGCCTCTGTCCCAGGAAGGAGCCGGCCACCTCCAGCTGCGCAGCGACATCCGTCGTGTAGAGGTGCCCTCCGAACAGGAGGAGGAGCAGGCCCCCCCACGCGGCAGCTGTCCGCCAGGAGCCGGCGCAGCAGGTTCTCAGCCCTGGAGCTCCAGAGTGAAGGTGTCCCGGAACTGGCCTCTGGCGCTGAAGGATTCCTTGAACCGGCAGAGGCCGTAGTTGACTTCCATGTTCAGCGTGAAGGTCCCGAGGTCGAGGTATCGGAAGCCGTTTTCACGGGCCCATCGGATGACTTCCCTGTAGACGAGGTTCACGGGCCGTGACTGCTGGTGCCGGGCGTCGTGCGATATGTAGAAGGCGAGCGTGACCCTCGGGTTGCAGTTGAACATGACCATCCCCGCGAGCACCGCGCCGTCCCTCACGGCGACGAACTGCCTGATGCGGTCCGGCCCGAGGAGCGAGCGGACCCTCTCGAGCTCCTCCAGCGTGTGGGTCGGTCTCACGCCGTGCCTGTCCTGCAGGTTGGTCTCGAGGACAGGATAGAACTTCGAGAAGTCGGGGTCCTCGACCACGGCGACCCCCTCGCGGCGCGCCTTGGTGACGCCGCGGCGCGCCGAGTCCCTGAAGGCGAGGTCTATCTCCTCGCCCATCCTCGAGAGGTCGATGACCGCGGTCAGCTCGCGCTTCCGATACGCGAACCCGCGCTGCAGGAGGGCGAAGTCGATGTAGTTGTGGGGCCTCCTGAAGTAGGCCTGGGGAGGGAGCGTGATCTCGATGCCCCCCCAGCCCTTCCCGCGGCAGTACTCGAGGAGCATGTCCGTGTAGCCCTCGATGTCGGCGAGGCCCGTCGAGTCCTGTATCACCGGACCGCCCCACGAAGCGCCGGGATAGGACCTGAACCACGTGCTGCCGTCCCGCAGCGAGAGCGCCCCCGGGATCAGCGCCTCGATTCCGTCGTCGGATTCGAACAGGAGGTGGTGGTTGTCGAACCTGCCGGCGGGATGGTATCTGAAGAAGTCCGGGAGATGGAAGACGGTCCCGTTGCACGATCTGGCCACGAAGTCGCTCCAGCCCTTCTCGTCGCTCTCGAGGGCCGGTCTGAGTCTCGTCATCTCACCACTGCGATCCTGCCCCGCGCCCGGAATTCGCCGGAGCGCACCAGGGCCATATAGATGCCGCTGGAGACATACTCGCCCGAGCGAGTCATGCCGTCCCACTGCCAGAAATCTGCCGAATCGACGTCGATGCTCGTCACGGGCCGCCCGTCGAGCTCGAAGATGTCCACTTCCAGAGGTCCTTCGGGCACGCCGGCGATGTGGAGCACCCCTTCGTCGGTGCCGGGCAGGAAGGGCTGGGGGTAGAACGAGACGCCCTCCCCGCCTTCCGTACCCGAACCCACGTGCAGGCACCAGATGCCGTTCGTGGATGAGAACAGGACATCATCTCCGTCGAGGCAGGCATACTCGGTCTCCACGCGCGACGAGGGGATGAAGGGCGAGTTGTCGTCGTCGAAGAGCGAGATCGCGGCTCCGTCCACGCAGGCGATGCAGGAGGTGCACATGCACCACAGCCTGCCCTCCTCGTCCCAGACGGCAGCCTTGACCGTTCCCGGCACGCCCTGCACGGTCGAGAAGCCGCCCGCCTGTGTCCAGATGCAGAGCCCGCCGCCTGTGCCCACCGCCATGGAGCCCGAGGGTCCGGGCGCGAAGCAGAACACCTGGTTCGAGGGCAGGCCGGATCCCGTGGTGTAGCCGTATCCCCCGCCCGGCAGCCAGGCGTCGTCGGAGGGATCGAGCGGCGTGCCCCCGAAGTCGAGGATCTGGCAGCCGCCGTCACCCGCGAAGGCGATCCAGAGCCGACCTGACGCATCGAGCGCCAGGTTGCGGATCGTGCGGCCGGCCAGTCCCGAGGCGTCGGTGAACGAGGTCCACTGGAGGGTGCCCTCTCCGGGGCTGCCGACGGCGGCGACCACTCCGCTGGGCTCGTCCGGCGTCTCCCAGAAGGCCTCCTGGCCTATCCAGAGGCAGTCTCCGCCACCGGTCAGGCAGGCCACCTGGTTGTTGAGCAGGGGCGCGACGACCTGGACCGCGGCGGGAGGCAGGGTGGAGATGCTTTCGGACACGAATGTGACGAGGGTGTCGTCGGCCGTGTCCAGCGTCTCCGCTCCTCCGATCCATGTCAGGCCGTAGTGGAAGGCGCCGGACCAGACGCCGCCGCCGTACGCGGGCTGGACCGTGTACGCCCGGAGGCTGTTCGGCATGCCGTCGGCCTGGTCGAAGTCGTCCCATACGCTCGACGGCGGGTACTCCGCCATGAGGCCGCGGTTATGGCTCCCCGAGAAGAACACGCCGTCATGCATGATGAGCTGGTAGCTGCTGCTGCCCGGCATCCCGGGTATCTCCACGAGCTCCCAGGCATCGCCATCGAGATGGTGGAGACCGCGGCCGAAGTCGGTGAGGGCGGCCTCCTGGTTCCCGGCGGCGCACCAGACCTCGCCGTACCGGTCGCAGATGACGGCGGTGGCATAGGTGGCGCCGGGGAAGCCTGTGCCGAGGGTTTCCCAGGTCGTGCCTTCGATCCTCCTCCTGATGCCGCGACATGTCGCGACCAGTCCATCGGGCGTCTCCGCGAGGCCGGACACCGCGCTGTCGGACGAGGCGGAATAGTCGAGGAGGACGGTCCACCTGCCGGGATCCCGGCGGAGAACCCCGTCCTGTCCGTATCCGAACAGGCTGTCCGATCCCGCGCACAGCCCGGTCATGTCCAGTCCCGCGGTCTCGGCCTCCCAGAGATGCCAGCTCGCAGCGGCGAAGGGGCTGAGAGCCAGGTCGAGCGAGTAGACCCCCTGGTCCGTCACGAGCCAGAGGGAGTCGGCGAACTCCTCGATCCCGGTGACTTCGGAGGCTGTGAAACCGCCTCCCGTGGTCGATCCGTCGAGGGTCAGGAACTCCTGTCCCGTGAAGATGGCGAGCCCGCCGTCGCACCCGGCCCAGATCTCGGAACCGGCTTCCTCGATGTCGTACACGAGGTCTCCGGGCAGGCCGTCGAAGGTGGAGAAGGCCGTCCAGTCCTCGTAGTCTTCTTCCCTGGCGACCCCCCTTGCGGTCGCAGCCCAGAGATGGCCCGATTCGTCATATGCGAGATCGCGGATGTCGAAATGCGGTAGCTCCGGATATCCGGCAGCGGAGCTGAAGAAGTAGTCCCCGAAGTCGAGCAGGCCGCCGGATGTTGCGCAGATGAACCCCCCGCCGGGCTCCTCTATCATGGAGCGCACATAGGTGCGGGATGTCCCCAGCCCCCAGTCGTCTACCTGGGAGGCCAGGCTGAGAAGAAGCAGGATCAGGTGCATGGCTTCCTCAGAACAGCCAGGGGAACCTCAGGTGCCACACCATCCAGACGGCTTCCCAGACGATGCTCCTGGTCATCTTCGAAGTTCCCGCGTCCCTGTCCACGAAGATGATGGGTATCTCGGCCAGCCTGCAGCCAGCCTTGAGCAGCTTGTAGGTGACTTCTATCTGGAAAGAGTACCCATCAGACTTGATGCCGTCCAGATCGAGCTTTGCGAGCGCCTCGCGCCTGAACGCCTTGAAGCCCCCCGTGGCGTCGCTCACGGGCATCCCCGTCACCAGGCGCGTGTAGTGGTTGGCGAAATAGGACAGCAGCAGCCTGGAGAGCGGCCAGTTGACCACGTTGACGCCCGAGCAGTACCTGGAGCCGAGGACGAAGTCGGCGTTCTCCAGGGCAGCCATCATCTCCGGGATCCTGGCGGGGTCGTGCGAGAAATCGGCGTCGAGCTGGATGATGGGATCGTATCCTTCGGCGAGGGCCCGCCTGAACCCGGCGACATACGCCTGGCCGAGTCCGGCCTTGCCGGGCCTCGAGAGCAGATGCACCCTGCCGGTGCCCGCGAAGCCTTCGACCGCCCTCCCCGTTCCGTCGGGGCTGTTGTCGTCGACCACGAGGACTTCGAGTCCGCCGGGGAGCTCGAGCAGGGCGGGTATCATCCGGGAGATGTTCCCGATCTCGTTGTAGGTCGGCACGACGGCTAATGGTCGCATGGCTCCATCTCCCGAAAAGCCCCCCCTGATGGCCGCGGGCGCGGCGGATCGCATCGCGGAGCGCCACGACAGCCGGCTCGGCACGACTATATATTGGCAAAAATGCGGAGGTCACCAATGCGCCTGCTGTTACCGCCCCTCGTATGCGTTGCGTTCTGCGCGGCCGGGGTCACTCTGCTCCCCGTGGTCAGCTACTCCTCCTCCAGCGGCTTTCTCTACGGGGCGAGATGTGACGGCATGCTGGAGGGTTTCCAGAGCTCCGAGATCTCGGCCATGATCTACGGGACCACCAGGGGCGGGCAGTACGAGGCGCTGTCCCTGGGCATCCCTTCGGGGCCGGGCTCATGGATGGTCTCGGCATCGCACGACCAGGTGCTGGGAGCTGATTTCTACGGCTGGGGCAACGGTGGCGACCCCGATTCCAGCCTGGAGTACGACAGGGAGGCCGACCGTCTGCTGCTGGGCCGCAGACAGCCTCTGTCCGCCGCAGTCACTGCGGAGCTGGGCGTCGAGACCAGGCACTCCTCGGTCTTCGACCGCGAGCAGGGAGACCTCTGGCAGACCCTGCCTGCCCTCCGGGCCTCCTCGTGCTGGACGGCAGGGCCGCGCGCCCGGCTGACAGTCGTGTGCCCGTTCCTGCCCGGCTATGCCAGGGCATCCTTCGACTGGCAGAAGGGCGACGGGCTGTCCTACACCTCGGAGAGCCTGGAGAGGGCGGTTTTCGCCGGCCTGCCGACAGGCGGCATCCTCGCGCTCAGATACGCTCTCGGCCACTCCGGCGGGGTCTCGGGGACGCCCTTCCCCTTCCTCCCGTCGCTGGGACCCGACGAGCTGTTGAGGGGCTATGCCGACAACCGCTTCTACGGCGAATGGACCGCAGTGGCGAATGCCGAGCTCAGGCACACGATAGCTCGATTCGAGCCGGAGGAGGGATCGGACGGGCCAGGAGCCTCGATAGGCGCAGTCCTGTACGCCGACGCGGGCCAGGTGGCGGACGGTTTCGGGGGGATCCGCTGGGACAGGTATTCGGGCGATGCAGGCGCCGGCCTCCGGCTGGGCATCGGCGCCCTGCTCACGCGGATCGACTGCACCTTCATCTCGCCCGAAGGCCTGAAGCTGGACCTGTCCTTCGGGGAGTCCTTCTAGCGCAAGCCGCCGGGGTCAGACTCCGTTTTGTCGGGAAATACCTGTAATCACCTGCTGTGCAATGAACTTACCGCCAGTCCTACCTCACGGCGGATGGCTGCATGAGATACAGTCTTCCCTGCAGGAGGCGGAGCGCTTCCAGGTCGAGCACCGACCCCGCTTCCCCCCCCGCGGTCAGTCCGAGGATCCCGAGCGGGCTCGACGGCAGACTCCCGAAGAAGCCCGGTGAGGGATAGACCTCGATCTCCGGCAGCCCCTCCTCCATCCCTGCCATCCCTGCCGCGCACAGCACCGCGTCCTCGATTCCGCCGATCCTGTCCACGAGCCCGTTGGCCACGGCGTCGGCCCCGGCCCAGACGCGCCCGCGCCCGATGGAATCGACCTGCTCGAAGGTCATCCCGCGAGCCTCTGCGACGCGCCCGGCGAAGAGCCTGTAGGAGTCGTCGATCATCCGCTCCATGGCCTCGCGCTGCTCGTCCGTGTAGGTCGACAGCATGCTCGACATGCCTGCGTACGGCCAGTCGGTCAGGGTCTCGGAAGCGATCCCGAGCCTCTCCATCAGGCCGGCGAAGACGAGCTTGCCGCTGATCACCCCGATGGACCCGGTGATCGTCATGTTGTCGGCGAAGATGCTGTCTCCCGCGCAGGCGATGTAGTAGCCCCCGGAGCCGGCGACCGCGCCCATGGACACCACCACGGGCATCTCCTCACCGGCCTGCTGCAGGGCGTGGAGCATGTCCTCGCTCGCGAGGGCGTCGCCGCCCCCCGAATCGATCCTCAGCACGATGGCCCTGGTGCCTGGCTCGCTCTTCGCCCTCTCCACCAGATCGGCTATCGTCTCGCTCCCCATCGTCTCGCCGATGGGGAAGGCCGAGCCGCTGCGCCCCGTCGTTATGAAACCGGTGGCCACGATCACGGCGACGTGCTCGCCGGGCCCCCATTCGTCGGACACGGGCTGCCTGTCCGAATAGGTCCCGAGATCCTCCGACCTCGGGGAGCCGCCTGTCTCGCTCTCGATCCTGTCCTCGATCTCGTCCTGGTATGCGATGCCGTCGACCAGACCCGCGCCCACCGCTTCTTCGGGGGTCATCGGACCCCTCTCCAGGAGGCTCCTCACAGCCGCCGGCTCGAGGCCCCGGCCGGCCGTGACACGGCTGAAGAGCTCGAGCTCGAAGGACCTGATGAGGGCCGTCTCGGCTTCGCGCTGGGCGTCGGACATGTCGGAGCGGGTGAGCATGTCGCTCGCGCTCTTGTACTCTCCGACGTGGAGCAGGTCGGGGTAGATGCCGAGGCGGTCGAGGAAGTCGCGCAGGAACAGACCTGTGGCCGACAGCCCCGAGAGCGCGACCTCTCCGGAGGGGTGGCAGTAGAAGGCGGTCGCGGCGGACGAGAGATAGATCTCCATGTTGCCGGCGCTGTTCGCGTACATCACCACGGGCTTGCCCCCGGACCTGATGTCGGCCAGGAGCCCGCGCAGTTCCTCGGCCTGGGCCTGTGTGCCGCACCCGCGCCGCAGATCGACGATCACACCGGAGACGGATGGATCGCCGGCCGCCTGAGCCAGCAGCATCGCGTCCTCCGAGAAGCTGCGGCTGCACGGCGAGAAGAAGCCCCTGGTGCGCTCCTCGGTGAACTCGCCGGGCACTATGCGGACGAACCTCCCCCGTTCGGGGACGAGGTTCTCCCTGGGCCGGCCCGTGATCCTCACACCGCCCCTCGTTCCGCCGTACTCCCCTTCGTCGTCGAAACTGGAGGAGGCTCCCAGGCCGAGATTGCCGAAATCGGTCCAGATGCCGGTCGAGAAGCCGTGCTCCGAGCCGCATGCGCGAAGAGTGAGCCCGTCGAGCGGCCTGACCTCCAGGCCTCCCGAGAATGCGGGGTCGCCTGACCAGCCTTCGCCGGCCGTGGAGTCGATGAAGGATACATCCGCGGACAGGGTGATATCCGGGCCTGAAGGCCTCACGGAGGCCCCGATCCTGTATTCGGCCCCGTGCTCGATCCCCCCTGCGGTGACTCCGCCCCTGCGCATCGCTCCCAGGGACAGCCATTCCACGGGCCTGGCTCCCAGCCCTAAGATCCAGAACGACTTGCCGTCCCAGTCGGAATGCGCCGTGGGATCGAACCAGGTATACGAGGTCCCGAGGGAGAAGGCGCCTCCGATCACAGGGAGCGAAGAGCCGGCGGTGAAGGTCCTGATGTCACTGCCGGAGTTCCAGTATCCGGACAGCCCCATGCCTGGCATCGCCACGGAAGCCCTGTCCACGCGCTCGAATGCGCTGTCGCTCATGGTGAAGCCTGCGGACAGGAGGAAGTCGGGCTGCCAGGCCAGGAATGCGGGGTTCACGACGGCGGCTTCCTCGGAGACGGGATATGCCGTCCAGTTCCACTGCGGCTGCACACCCGGCATCGTCGCCAACACTGCCAGAGCTGCGATCATTGAGCCCTCCAGTCAGGGGACCTGGTCGATCAGGCGGAAAGGCGGGACGGGCTGCTCCCGGGCATCAGCCCCTGTCCCGGCCGAACAGCATCGCTGCGGGGATCCAGATCAGGCCTGCGCCGATGAGGAAGGGGATGGTGTTCGAGATCCCCAGGGCGGCCGCGTTGAGGGCGGCCACTCCGATGGCTCCCCAGCCGATGAGAAGGAGGCCGAACACCACGTTCTCCCGCCTCTTCATCCCCCGGACGAGGGACGCAGCTCCGAAGGCGCAGAAGACGATGGGCCACCAGTTGCCCAGATCGAGGCCGAAGCCCCACAGCAGGAATACGATCCCGACGGATGCCAGTGTTATGGCGGTGAGAATCCAGCCTCTCGTCAAAGCCATTTCATTCCCCCTCCTCGGGAGGCGCCGTGAGCCCGGCCAGATCCACGCGCCAGCCTTCCACGGTCCTCCTCACGGGTATCTCCTGCGGACCCTCGGATGTCCTGATGACGACCACGGCGAGCGAGCTGTCCATGTACTGGACCGACCTTATGCTGGTGCTCAGCCGGTGGGCCTCCCCCGAGGCCGACACCATCCTGACGAACAGGTCTCGGCCGGTGAGCGAGTCGAACTCCGCCGGCGTCATCTCGCCGGCCAGCCTGGTCACCGCCTCCGATGCCTCGGTGTACCCGAAATGGTGAAGGACCGTGACCGTCGAGTCGTACCATTGCCGGCTCTCGGGGGCCAGCAGGTTCCACGCCGAGGCATAGTCGGAGTCGGAGATCGCCCCCGCAAACCTCACCACCGCGTCGGACGCGCCATCCTGCCTTCCGCAGGCGACCGCGGCCAGGCAGGCGGCAAACAGGACCAGCCTGCTCACAGTACGTGGATCACGAGCCCGCTGCGCAGCTTGGGCTCGAACCAGGTGGACTTGGGCGGCATCACGCTGCCGCTCGCGGCCACCGCCAGGAGCTGGTCCATCGTGGTGGGGACCATCGAGAAGGCCACCCGGTACCTGCCGGAATCCACGAGCTTCTCCAGCTCCGCGGTGCCCCGGATCCCGCCGACGAAGTCGATCCTCCTGCTCGTGCGCGGATCCTCGATGCCCAGGACGGGGGCGAGGAGGTTGGCCTGGAGTATGCTGGCATCGAGCGAGAGCACCGGGTCGGACTCCGGGAATGATCCCGGGATGGCCTCGAGGCCGATCCATCTCCCGTCCATGTACATGGAGAAGGAGTGGAGTGCGCGAGGCTCGGCCGGAGCCCCCTCCGTCACCTTGAAACTGCCGGCGAGACGGGCGAGGAACTCCTGCGACGACATGCCGGAGAGATCGGCCACGACCCTGTTGTAGGGCATGATCCTCATGTGGCTCTTGGGGAAGAGCACGGAGAGGAAGAAGTTGTACTCCTCGCGACCGGTGTGGCCTGGATTGGCGGCCCTGCGACGCTGGCCGATGATGGTCCCCGCGGCGCTCCTGTGATGGCCGTCGGCCACGTAGAGGAAGGGGACGTCTGCGAAGAGGCGCTGGATGAGTCCGACGTCGGCGGGATCGGGAACCGTCCAGAGCGTGTGACGCACGCCGTCGGGGGATGTGAAGTCGTACTCGGGGACGCCTGCGCAGATCCGCGCGGCGACGGCGTTGACACCGTCCACATCGGGATAGGTGAGGAAGACCGGCCCGACCTGCGCGTTCTGCGCTTCTATGTGCCGGATGCGATCCTCCTCCTTGTCCTTCCTCGTGAACTCGTGCTTGCGGATGACGTTGCTCTCATAGTCCTCGATGGAGGCCCCGGCCACCAGCCCGGTCTGGGAGTGGCCGCCCATGATCTGCCTGTAGAAGTAGAACGACGGGCAGGCATCCTGCTTGAGGATGCCCCCCTCCATCATCTTCCTGAGATTGGCCGCCCCCCTGGCATAGACGCTGGGGTCGTAGAGATCGACGGACGGGTCGAGATCGACCTCCGGCTTGGTGACATGCAGGATGCAGTAAGGGTTGCCCGCCACCATGACCCTCGCCTCGTCCGAATCGAGGACGTCGTACGGCGGCGCCGCCACCTTCTCCGCGAACTCCTTCAGGGGTCTCAGTCCCCTGAACGGCCATACCACTGCCATTTCGGTTCCTCCGGTGTGTGTTGCGGCAAGCCCGGCCGGGGCAAGCCGGCCGAAATTGCATGAAAGCTAAGGAAGTTCAGACCTGCGGTCCAGGACGCTTCCTGGAGAACAGGTCGGCCGTCGCCCTCTTCTCCGCCTGGAAGCGGGGATCGAGCACCGTGGTTTCCACCAGCGCCTTCCTCGACTTCTTCCAGATGTCGAGCCGCATGCCGAACCTGACGAAGAAGGAGATGCCCTCGACCAGTGTGCGCCACCTCCACTCGGGCTCGTCGCGACCCCATTCCTCCACGAGATCGGGCAAGGCCCCCACGCCTTCTCCGCGCCAGGCGCGCTCGAGCTTCAGGAGCCTGGCCTCGATGCCCTCTCCGGGAATGGCTTCCGGGCAGGCTCCGGGGCTTCCGGCGATCCTCGAGGCCCTGGCGTGGAGCACGGCGCGCAGAAGACCGGGACCTTCGGAGAGCCGCAGGCAGGCCGTCTTCCTTCCCAGCGCCTCGCTGAGCCTGTACATGGGGCCTGTCTCGATCTTGTCCGCGCCCTCCGCATCGCCTGCCGACCTCAGCAGATCCCTCGCCTGGGTGAAGCCGCCGAGAGCGTCCTGCCAGTCTCCCGTGCGGCAGGCCAGATCGGCGCGGACGAGGCGGGGCGCGGCTTCATCCGGATTGGCCGCGGCGTAGGCCTCGGCGCAGGCGGTGGCCTCCGCCCTGTTGCCCAGTTCGAGGAGCAGGCGGATCTTCCTCTTCACCAGCCTTGTGCGCGCTGCGCCGGGCTCGCATCCGGACAGCTCCGCGTTCACATCGAGCAATTGACGACCCGAAGATGCCGATGTTCTATTGAATGGCATGAAACCTCATCTCCCGGCCGGCTACCCTCTTCGTCCGCTGCCGGAGCCCGTCCGGCACGACCTGGAATATCCCGGTCTCCCCTCCTCGGTTTCAGGGATGCCGCCCCCGGTTCGACCCGCGTCCCTGCAGACCTCCTAACATGTCTCTCCGCACGGCAAAGGGACACTTCCGCTCCCTCGACGGCGTTCTGCTCTCGGAGCTGCGGTCCCTCGCGGGCCGGGACAGGGTGGCGGTGGTCACCTCCGGGCACACCCAGCTCCGCAGGATCCAGCAAATGCTCCTCGAGGGAGCAGGCGTCATCGCGGGCTTCGAGTTCTTCCCGGGCCTCCCCCCGCTCGCGAGGCGGCTGCTTCCGCAGGGTGCCGTCGAGTCGGCCCAGCCTGGAACCCTGGACAGGATCCTCGCCGTCAGGGAGGCTTCGATGGAACTCCCTCCCGGGGCCCCGTTCAGGGATGCGTCCGAGGACCCGGCCGGCGCGCTGTCCATGTCGGGTCTGCTGGAGGACCTGCTGGACAAGGGCGTGGGCTGGGACGAGCTCGATGCGCTCATCAAGTCGGGGGCTGTCGAATCCGATCCGGTGACCGTGTCCATCGCGAGCCTGCTGAAGAGCTACCAGGCGATCCGGGAGAGGCTCTGCCCCAACACCCGCGACAGGATGCTCGCCATGGCAGCCACGGGCTGCGAGACAGGCCGATTCGAGGCCTACGTCTTCTACGGCATATACGATCTCAATCCGCTCCAGCGGCGCTTCGTTTCCAGGCTGCTCAGGTCGGGCGTCCGCGCGCTCTGGCTGTCCCCGCTTACCCCCCGCACGGCAGAGTCCCTGGGGATCGCCTCCAGGACGGATGAGCTGCTGTCCGCGGGAGCGAGCTCGAGGCCCGACAGCAGGATCCCGCCGCCGCCCTTCGCCCCTTATGTCGAGCAGCTCGTCATCTCCGGCGCCAGAGGGAGCCCTCCGGAAGGGCTGGGGGTGATCTCCGCCGCAGGGACTCCGGGGCTGGCACGGGCGGTCGAACGCTTCATCGCACAGGGGATGAGCGACGGGATCCGCCCGTCCGAGATGGCTGTCGTCGGCCGGAAGTCGGTCATCTCCCCCGTGGTGCGCATGCTGGCCTGCGAGGGCGTGCCGCTCGACGCGGGCCGGACCGCCGGCCTCTCCAGCCTTCCGTCGGGAGCCTTCCTGACCGCGGTGGCGACCGCGCTCGAGAAGGGCTGTCATTACCTCTACCTCATCAGGGCCGTGGAGACAGGCGCGCTGAGGGCGGAGTTCTGCCCGCCGGCCGGCGAGATCAGGGCCTTCGTGGAGGAGACGGGTCTCCGCAGCGGGCTTCACCGCCATGCCTCCAGGGCCTCCCGCGCTCCGCGGCTGGCCTCTTTCCTCGGCCTCCTCGCGCGATTCGAGGATGCTCTCGGACCGGCTCCCGTGCCCGCGAGCGACCTGCCGGCGGCGCTGGGGATCCTCGGGGAGGCGTTGGAGCCCTCGCTGGCGGGACAGCTCGAAGGCGAGGAGGGCCTGGTCGAGCCGGCCTGGGACGGCAGGGTTCCCGCGCCCGCTCTTCTCGAGGCGGTCTGCGTGGCACTCGGGGGCGCGGTCATGGGCCTCGGCGCCGGAGATCCCTCGGGGGTGAGGGTCTTCGATTTCGAGGATGCCCGCGGGATGCGAACCAGGAGGACGATGGTCATAGGGCTCGAGGAGGGCGTGCTCCCCTCGGGAAGGCTGGAGGATCCGAGGCTGCCGGCCTCCGTGAGAGCGAGGTTCGAGCTGCCCGATGCTCCCACGAGGGAGGCGGAGGAGGCCTTCCTGCTCGTCCTCGCCGCCGACACGGCCTCCGAGCGCCTGACCCTGGCCTTCCGCCGCTGCGACGACTCGGGGAAGCCTCTGTCGCACTCGCATCTCATCGATCCGCTTCTCCGGCAGGACGACGAGAGGGACGACCCGCCGTGGTTTGTGGCGGAGCCTTCGGATCCGATGAGGAGCGTCTTCGGGGGGCAGCATCCCGGGCAGCAGGCCGTGCGCTCGGCGGGAAGCGGCCACCTCGACTGGAGGCGCCCGTTCCTCTCCCAGTCGTACTCGGCGGTCCTCGCGCGCCGTGGAGCGGCCCCCCTGGGCCGGCATGACGGCGTGATCGGCCGGGCGGAGAGGCAGTCCCCCGACCCGCACGTGTCGCCGACCGGCCTCTCCGAATGGGCCAGGTGCCCGTTCAGGTTCATGGCGCGGAGGAGATGGGGCCTCGAGGAGCCGAGGGAGCCGGGCATCGCCGCGAGTCCCGATCCGGCCTCCTCCGGATCGCTTCTGCACCGGGCCATGGAGAGGCTTCTCGGCAAGGGTCCCGGCTTCGACGCTTCCCCGGCGGAAGTCCGCATCGCGGTCGAGGAGGTTGCCCGCGAGGAGCATCTCGAGGAGCGGCTGGGGCGGCCCGAGTTCGTCGGGGCGTTCCTCGACGGGTCCTGCAGGCTCATCCGTGCTGCGCTCGACAGGCTCGCAGCCACCGGCTGGAGGCCGACCGGGACGGAGGTGTGCCTGGAGGGAGCTCTGGGGGGCATCGTCGTCAAGGGCAAATGCGACCTGGTGCTGGACTCGGACGGGGGTCCGGTCGTGATCGACTTCAAAACGGGCAGACCCGGCAGGAAATCGAAGCTGCTGGAGGACATGTCGGGTGGCCGCGAATACCAGATCCCCCTCTACGCCCTTCTGATGGCGGCGCGGGGCGCGGCTCCGGCCGCGGGCGGCTACTTCTATCTGAGGGACTCCAGCCTGGTGCTCTTCGACAGGGAGGAGCTGGCCGTCCTGGGGAGCGCGGCGCTGGCCATGGCCGAGCGGATATCCGCCCTCCAGGCCGAGGGCTTCTACGCGCCCGCCACCCGGAAGGAAGCCTGCCGCAGCTGTGACCTGGCCCACCTCTGCAGGCGCGACGGGATCTATCTGGCGAGGGCTTCGGACGACGACAGGGCGAGCTGGCTGGCCGGCGGCGAAGATGATGCCCCGGAAGGCCCCGATGAGGGGGGAGATGCCTGAAGTCCGGCTCCCAGACCAGGAGGCGCGTGAAGAGGTCGTCGCCGCGTCCGGCGTGAATGTGGCCGTGGAGGCCAGCGCAGGAACCGGGAAGACCCACCTGCTCATCAGGCGGGTGCGCAGCCTTGCGACGCGTGGAGACGATCCGATCCCTCTCCGCAACCTGGCCGTGGTGACCTTCACGGACGCCGCCGCCGCCGAGCTGAGGATGAGGATACGGAGGAGCCTCAGGGAGCTCGGCGGGGAGCAGCGCGCCGCCCTCCTGAGGGATATGCCCTCGGCGGTGGTCTCGACCATACACGGCTTCGCCTCGCGCGTGCTTCGCGACTATTTCCACCTCGCAGTGGTGTCCCCCACCTTCACGGTCTCGAAATCCGCGATCAGCCCGACGGAGCTGTCGAGGCTGTGGGACGCCCACCTCTCCTCCGTCCCGGCGGAGACTCTCCTGCGGTGTGCCGACCTTCTGGAGACGCCGGACTCTCTTCCGAACCTGGCTCGGGAGCTGTCGGACCTGCCGTGGCTGAAGTGGCCCGATTCCTTCCTCGACCCCGCCGATCGTCGTCTGACGGCGCGCGGCGCATGGGCGGCGATGTGCCGGGAGACTCTCGCCGCGATGGACGGCGCAGGCGACTCGGACACCCTCGCCTGCAGCCTCAGAGAGGTGCTGCCCCGGGTCGCCGGAGCGCTGGACGATGGGGCGCCGCTGACCGAGATCGCGTGCACTTGTGCCGGAATCCGTTCCGGCAGGGCCTCGAACAGGGCCTGGCCGTCGAAGGAGGCGAGGGATGCGGCGGCCTCCTTCCGAGACAGCCTGAAGAGGGACATGCCCGGACTCCTGCTCTATCCGCAGCTCGAGGAACTCCTCGGACCTTTCGTCGAGAAGCTCGCCTCCGCCCGGGAGGGCAGCCGCTCGAGGCTGACCTACGACGACCTCCTCAACCGCTGCACCGGTGCCCTCGCCCCGGGCTCGGCGCTGCTGGCCGAGGCGGGCGCCCGTTTCATACATGTCCTCATTGACGAGTTCCAGGACACCAGCCCGGACCAGGTGGCGCTGTTCAGGTCTCTCCTGGGCGGCGGGCGCATCCCGCAGGGCAGGATGACGATCGTCGGCGATCCCAAGCAGTCCATCTACGGCTGGAGGCACGCCGACATCCGGATGTACAGGGACATGCTCGAGGAGCTGTCGGGCGATGGAGAGACGCTGAGAAGGACGATAACCGTGAGCAACCGCAGCACGAGGGCGATCGTCGACTTCGTCAACAGCTTCGGATACGAGCTCTTCTCCGGGCCCGGGCCGGGCGAGGAGCCCTATTCCTGCTCCTACTCGCCTCTCGTGCCCAGGGACGACGCCCTCGAGGGAGATCCGGTGTGTGTCCTGATTTCGCCGGAAGGCCTCGGGGCCGAAGACCGCGCCCGGTTCGAGGCCGCCTGGCTCGCGGACTTCCTGAAGGAGCAGCAGGTCGCACGGAAGGGGCTCAGGGGATGGGCGTTGCTGTTCCGAAGCATGACCCATGTCGATATCTTCCGCGACGCTCTCGAAGATGCCGGCATACCGTGGCGTTTCGACTCGGCGAGGGATTTCCGGAAGAGACCCGAGACCGCGGATTTCCGCAACCTGATGGAGTGCGTCGGTGTCCCCACGGACAGGAAGGCTCTCCTGTCGGTCCTCCGTTCCCCCTTCTTCGGCGTCCCCGACGACGACATCACCGCCGCGATCGAGGCCGGGCTGGAGGGCTTCTCCCTCGTGCCTGCAGGCGCCCCCCCCTCCGTGGCACAGGCCTGCGGCGCGCTCGCCGCGCTCCGGGAGGCCTCTCTCGCCATGCCGCCCGCCGAGCTGCTCCAGACCTTCCTGCTTGAGCTCCCCTTCGTCGCATCGCTGGTCGCGGAGGGCTACGAGACCGAGCGCAGGCTGGCCGACATCCAGTACCTCTTCGGTCTCTGCCTCTCGGGCGAGGCGGGTTCCACCCCCGATCTGATGGAGGCGCTAGCAGATGCGCCGGAGGCCGAGGAGGCTCTCGAGGATCCCTCGCCGCCTTCGGACAGCAATGGCGTCATCCTGGGGACCATCCACAAGGCCAAGGGCCTGGGGTACGATCACGTGGTCTTCGTGTCCACGGGATCGGGTGGGGGAAGGCGTGGAACGCTGAGGCTCGACGAGAGGTCGGGACGCGCTGCCGTGAAGGTCGGAGCCGGCCGGAGCACACCCCTGTGGAGGGACCTCGAGGGCCTGTACGCCGTCCGCGACAGGGCGGAGAGCAGGCGCCTCGCCTACGTGGCCGTGACCCGCGCGAAGGAGACGCTCACCGTGCTTGCAGGTAACCAATCGCGCTCCTCGGACATCGCGAGGGCGGTGTACCGGTCGGTATGCGCCGCTGCGGAGGCGGATTCCCGGATCGAGCTCCGGGAAATGCCGGAGGTCTCCCCGCCGGCATCTCGAGAGCGCAGGCCCGTCGTTCTCCCTTCGTCACCCTCGCCCGCCTCACTCCCGCAGCCGAAGTCGGTTCCGATTCCCGGGCGGGGGAGCCAGGAGAGGTTCCGCATGGGCCTGGCCGTCCACTCTCTGCTGGAGAAGATCGACATGTCGGATCCGGAGGGGTGGCTCGACAGGAACCTCCCGCGGAGTCTCCTGCCCAGGGGTGTGGACAGGGTCGAGGCTCGCAGGCTGGCCCTGCGATTCTTCCGCCTCGATCTCCCGTTCCCGCCCGGGCGCGCCCTGATCCGGCGCGAATACCCCTATTTCTCGCGCAGGCCGGATGGGGGGATCCAGGAGAGGTATGTGGATCTGCTGGCGGATTGGGAGGGCATGCTCTTCGCCCTCGACTACAAGACGGATGCGGCGGAGGGCATGGATGCCGCCCTGGCCGAATACTCGGAGAAGCAGGAGCTGTACGGGAGGGATCTGAGCAGGGCCGCGGGCCGGGCGGTCACGGTGATGCTGGCCTTCCTCGATCCGGGGAGGCTTGTGGCGGTGGGTACCTTCAGCCCCTGAGAATCCCGGCGCCGGCCCTCAGAAGCGATCGCATGCCTTCACCGAACGCGTCGAGAGCAGCCCTGCTCCTCCCGTCCAGCCCGTTGCTCCTGAAGAGCAGGACATGCCTGCGCCCCCCTGCCGAGCAGAGATATGTCGCAAGGCATGACCAGCTCTCCGGGCGCTCCGACGGAGAGGCGTCGGACACGAGGGAGAGTGCGGGCAGGCCCGAGGGATCGAGGATCTGCAGCGGGGAGTCCGAACGTCCGAGCCTGCGCAGCCTCCGCAGCGTGGCCTCGGGGATGGGCAGCCCCCCGGACTGACTCGGACCGGGGCTGTTCGTCTCGAAGACCGTACTCGCTCCGCCGCACGAGATCATCAATACGGCGAAGGCCATGTCGGCCGGGACGAGGCGCTGCGAGGCACTTTCCATGACGACGGCCGGAATGTCGGCAGTCGGTCCGCCGCTCCTGAGCACCTCCGACAGCGCGCCGAGGAGGGCTTCGTACTTCCTCTCCCTGGTACGGTCCTCGAGCTGCATCAGGAAGCCGCTGTGCGTGCTGGACTCGAGTCCGAGGGGAAGAACGGTTATCCCCAGCCACTTCCTCCCGTGGAGCTGGCTCGTGAAAAAGGTCTGCTCCCTCTCCGACAGGTCTATCACCATCTCCAGGGAGACGGACTCCCCCGCGAGCAGCTTTCTGGTGTCCAGGCCGGGCAGCTCGTGCCGGAAGAGGTCGAACTCGAACTTCCCCTTCCCGGGCCGCCCGAGCATGGTCGACACCGCGTTGTTCATCTCGAGGACCCTGCCGTCCTCGGAGAAGAGCACCATGCCGATCCCGGAGGTCTCGAAGAGCTGCCTGAAGCGCCTCTCGCTCTGCTTCAGCCTCTCGTGCGCCATCATCCGCGAGACCGCGTGGGCGATCTGTCCGGATACGAACTCGAGCACTGCCATGTCCTGCCGGGAGAAGGCTGTCGGATCGTCGTAGTCCATCACGGCGAGGCAGCCGAACGACCTGCCGGAGATCTTCAGAGGCACTCCGGCCCAGGCTTCGGGAAGAGGGGCGCCGGTGCCTCCAGGATCGGCGATCAGCCTTATCTCCCTCCCGCTGAAGACCCGGGGCCTGGACGACTCGACGACCCTTTCCGAGAGCAGCTCGAGGCCGGGGCTTCCGCCTCCCTGACAGGACCCGCCGCCTCC
>JGI20215J15232_1000068_pt1 | contig 36714 bp, 35 predicted proteins | sample WetSurMetagenome_2_FD_15232 | JGI IMG/M metagenome (IMG submission 15232) | reverse complement strand
ATTCTGCAATTCTGCAATTCTGCAATTAACCGGTATTAGGCATTCCGAATTGCACGATTGAACGATTGCATGATTGCACGATTGCATGATCGCATGATCGCATGATTGCATAGTGCCTATTTTTTCACCCTGACGGATTCGAGATATTTCCGATGGATCTGATCGAGTTCCTCCCGTGTGAGCCCCGGTTTGAGGGGTGCGGGCTTTTCAGGGAACCCTTTCAGCAGCATGTATGCCACAGGGATAATCGTGAACGGGCTGATGCTGACCATTTGATTTGAAGATATCTGCCCCCTTTCCCTGGCCTCTCTCGAGTACTGCTGCCTTAGTACTCCGTAATTTGACGCCGGATCGCCGAGCTTGCCGGTTCCGACTTTCCCCTGGTATGCCGCGAGCTGCATATTGTATCTTGCATTTTCACGCTCGGGATTCAACGGAGCCGGTGAATTAAGTATCTCAGACCTGAGATTCGGCTTTTTCGGGATAATTATGACTTCCCCGATCGAAATAGTATCAGTCGACAGGTAAATGCCTGCCATTATCTCAGTTGTTGCCAGAGTATCGCTGATCATGTAAATGACAGGCTTATAGCCAAGATTCTTTACCAGTACCGTATCATTCCTGCTGACGCGGAAAGAAAATGTACCGGCGGAATCTGACGATGTTATGAAGTCATGATTAAGGAACAGCTGGGCGCTTCTCAGGGGCGAGGCTGTGACGGCGTCCCTGACAATGCCCCGGAAGAGTATCTGCGGACCCGGAGGATTGACATCCTGACCAGATCCATCGATAAATGGAAGCAATAATACAAGCCATGCCAGAATTCCTCTCTTCAAGGCAATACAGTTGCTACAGTTTAATAATCAGATCATCAAGCCGGCGTTTCGGCACATGGTGACCGCCGCTGCTGTCTCTCCAGTATTTGACGTCGCCGTTCCTGATCTCTTCCAAGATTACATTCTCAACGGGTTTACCGAGAGCCAGTACCAGCAGGATCTCGAACTGTTCCGGTATTTTCAGCTCCTTCCGCAGGAGCTCTTTTTTGATTGAAGCGATCATGCAGCCCCCATAACCGGCCTCAGTGGCGCCGAGCATGATACTCTGGGCGGCAATCCCGTGATCCACTCCGAACCCTTCGGTTATTGACTTGTCGCCCAATACGATGATATAGGCTGAAGGTCTTTGTCCGGGTTCCGGTCCGTCCCACTCCCTAAGGTAGGCAGCCCAGGCGACTGACGGGAAGATCCGGTCGCAATCCGTCTGCGAATTGCAGATGATATACCTGAGAGGCTGACGATTTGCACCTGATGCTGAGAGCCTTGCAAGATCGACCATTCCCTCAAGGGTTTCGCGGTCAATCCTGCAGCTTTCATCAAACCTCCTGTAGGTGCGTGTCTTAAAGACAATATCTTTGAGTTTCATCCGGAGCTTATTTCTTTTCTTCCTTCAGATCTTTGGGTGCATAAAGGCCTTCCCTTGAGAGGAGGTGATCGAGGTTGGCGACCCCGAATACTACGACTGCCGTAACAACCGCAGTGTGCTTTTCGTATTCCGGAATGCTTTTGTTGTAAAGGTCGTTCTCTGTGTGCCAGATCTCAAAATAGTTGAAATCATAGCCTTTCGAATCGGGAATGTCAAACGACAGTGTCGGGACCCCGTTCATGGCAAAATATGCATGGTCCGAACCTCCGGCACTTGTGGGAACCGGACGCGGGGGCCGGGTGTTTTTCTCGAGCTTGAAGGGGAAATCGGGATTTATGCTGTTAAGCGGTTCGCAGATCTTTGCGAAGTCGTCATACATAGCCGGTGGCACGGTCAATCCTGATGCCACCGTAGGGCCGCCGTCCCTGTTGAAATAGTTCGAGATCTTCTGCAGCTTCTCCTTGTTGGCTTCCACCCAGTGTTTGGAGCCGTACAGGCCAAATTCTTCTCCTGCCCAAAGGCATGCCAGTACACTTCGTTTTGGTTTGCCGCCGGCTGCCATTATCAATCTTGCAGCCTCCATGACGGGCGCAACCCCTGAACCGTCGTCAACCCCGCCGGTTGCAACATCAAATGCGTCAAGATGGCCTCCCATCATGACATATTCATCGGGATACTTCGAACCTTTTATGACGCCTATCACGTTGTAATAGGGCACCGGTCCGGGCCTGAAATGGTTGCGGATATCAAACTCCAGGAGGAAGTACCGGCGTTCCTTTGCCATTTTCTCTATCACTGTATACTGGTTCTCATCCAGCTTGATGTCACAAACGGTCGGAAGGTTATCGAAGGTCATCCTGTCGAGGTTCTTCCTGTCGTAAAGCGCTCTTATCGGTACCTCTGACGACTGGATCACCCCAAGGATCCCGGCCTCGCACATCTCCCTGAAAAACAGTGCAGGCTCTTCTTTGAGGGGGATCGGTTCCTTCCTTGGCTGATCGCGGTTCTCGTAATTGCGCCGCATGTTGTCGCGGTTTATCTTTGACACTGAATCATTGTAGACAATTATTAAAGCCCGTGCCGAGTCGGCCTTTGGTGAATTATCTATGGTCCAGCCGTTATTCTTGCCCCCGATGAGGACCCACGATCCCTTCAGCGCACCTTTCATCCTGTCGAATTCCTCGCGGCTTTTAGGTTCGAGAAGCACCGGCCCCCTTTCAATCCCCTGTGTCCCGGATGTATAAGAAGGAGTTGCGAAGTGAAGATCCATACCGTTATCCGAGAGCATCCTGCCAAACCAGGGGCCGCGGTCAAAACCGACCGGTACGGTTCCGGCCTGGTCGAGGATCACATCCATTCCCCATTTGCGGAATTCAGAGGCACACCATTGCGTTGCGTTATCATATGCGTCGGAACCCACCAACCTGCCGCCAAACCTGTTGGTTATCACGTCAAGATGCTGCATGGTCCGGTTATCGGTCCTGCCCAGTTCAATTATCTTCTCAACGGTTTTTCCCTGCTGCCCGAAAGCAGCGGCAAACCACATCAGCAGCGCTGAAATGGCAATGAGTTTTCTTTTCATATGAATAAATTAAAATGACATTGCAAGCTAATAATAAAACATCATTAGTTGCAACACATTTTTTAAATGAAGATCGTCAGAACGGGCCTTTTTCGCTTACTGCCAGGGCTCAGATAAACCGGCGGGCGACAACATCCCAGTCAATAATCTCCAAGAAAGCCTTAATGTAATCTGCACGCCTGTTCCTGTAATCGATATAGTAGGCATGTTCCCAGACGTCGCAGGTCAGGACCGGTGTCAGGCCTTTCCTCAGCGGGTTGCCGGCATTTGATTCCTGCACGATCTGCAGCGATTGGTCCTCCTTTTTCACGAGCCAGGCCCATCCCGAGCCGAACAGTGTCAGGGCAGCCTTTGAAAACTGGTCCCGGAACGATTCAAAAGAACCGAATGACTTGTTGATTTCATCTGCGAGGGGCCCTATAGGTACACTCCTCCCGGATTTTGCAAACGCCTCGAAATAGAAAGTATGATTCCACACCTGGGCAGCATTATTGAATATTGGTCCATCCGCTTTCCGGATCATGGTTTCAATATCTGCCTTTTCGAACTCTGTACCCGGAATAAGGCCGTTCAGGTTCGTCACATAGGCCTGGTGATGCTTTCCGTAATGGTACTCAATGGTTTCCTGGCTGATAACCGGCACAAGTGCATCATGTGCGAAGGGAAGCTTTGGTAATTCGAATGCCATAGCGTTAATTATTAAGTTTGACAAATTGTTGAATGCAGAGGCGGAAAAACTTATTCAAAATTAGTCATTTTGAACCTATATCCTGTCGCTCAGGTCAGAAAAATATTAGCCGGGACAGATGGGATTGCCCGCTTTCCGACAGCGATCCTGAAGAGCTCTCTGAGGGCAGCGCGCCCTTTTTCACCGAGATCGGCTGTGAAATCATTCACGTACAGCTTTATATGGTTGTTCATGACCTGCCTGTCCATCTCCCTGGCATGGGATGCAACAAAATCAGCAGATGATCCGGGATCAGCAAATGCGAATTCCACGCTTTTCCTTATTAGCCTATTGACTTTCAGGGCAATGTTAACCGGGATCTTCCTGCTGATCACGATATTCCCGAGAGGGATGGGAAACCCGGTAAGCTTCTCCCAATACTCACCCATATCAGCAATTTTTACCAGTCCCCTGTTACTGTAGGTGAACCTGGTTTCATGAATTATCAGGCCGGCTCCTGCCCTGCCGTCAAGTATGGCATCCTCGATATCTGAAAAGAGAAACTCCCTCTTGTTCCCTGCCCCGGGCCAGGCAATGCTGAACAACAGGTTGGCAGTAGTATATTTCCCCGGGATTGCGATTGTGAGGCCGTTAACTTCTTCGGGATCAAGGGATCTTTTCGCGATGAGAAGGGGACCGTTTCCATATCCCAGGGCGCTGCCGGAATCAAGTATCAGGTAATCCCCTGCCGCGTAAGCATATGCATGCGTGCTTATCTTGGTGATATCCAGCTGTGATCTAAAGGCTTTCTTATTCAGCTCTTCCACATCGGCCAGGAAATAATCAAAATCAATCCCCTCAGTGTCAATTTTGCCGTTTACGAGGGCATCGAAGATGAAGGTATCGTTGGGACACGGTGAAAATCCAAGTGTGAGCTTCATTTCATTGCATTTTTAACAGGAGTTCCTGCATCGTTCCGGAGAGGTTCCGCAGGGCGGGCCCGATCTGCCATTTGCTCCGGTCACGGGGCTCGACCCTGTTAGAGACCGACCTGATCGCAACGCAGGGTATATTCTCCCGAAGGCAAATATAGAAAAATGCGGCACCTTCCATGGTTTCAATATCAGGATCATATTTCCCGGTCAGCTTTTGGATGGTGGCAGCCGTGCCGGTCGCCGTATTCACCGTTATGGCCTTTACCGGCCTCATTTTAACCTTAAGGTCGTTTACAAGGCTGTTTTCCGGGACAAGGAGCCCGTTCCGGAATGGAAAATCGTTCAGGCCCTGCAAACCGGCTTCCCAGAGCGTGACGAACCCCTCACGCGTTTCAATGCCGGCATCGGCAAAGCAATCTAAAACCGGCATCACAACATCTCCCGGTTCAATCCCGTCACGGAAGCTTCCGGCTATCCCCGCGTTGATTGCCAGGTCAGGCTTCGGGTTCGATGACAGCCATTTCAATAATGACCAGGCTGTCGAAATTGAACCCACTCCGGTAACGAGGGATTCAATTTCGTAGTTCCCCGACACGAGGGTTCCATTGGGCGTGACAGCACTTGAAATTCCCGATGCTGCCTCGGCTTCGGCCCCTGTGGCTGTGACAATTAGAATTCTTAAAGCACCCGGCATCTGCTCTCTCTTGATCCCATAAATATATTGCTTTCAGAGTAAAAGCTCAACTTAATTTGTTAATATTGCAGCGTCTTGATACAGGATCATGATATACATTACCCGGAGAGAGCGATTCAGTGCAGCCCACAGAATGTACAGGGAGGATCTTTCAGATGAAGAAAACCTCAGGGTTTTCGGGAAATGCTCCAATCCGAACTGGCATGGGCATAATTACATCCTGGAGGTCACAGTCAAAGGGGAAATCAAAAAGGAGCTGGGCTTTTTTATCAATCTCGGCACACTAAAGGAAATCGTGACGGATGTAATAATAAGCAAGCTCGATCATAAGAATTTAAATCTGGAGGTAAGCTTCATGAAGGGAAAGATTGCCACGACGGAGAATCTGGCAATCTCGATCTGGAATGAGCTCCGGCCTGCTATTGAACAAGAAGGAGCTTTCCTTCATTGTATCAGGATAGCGGAAACTGAAAATAACTTTGTAGAATATTATGGCTAGTAAAAAGATTGAATCGGTCAATAACGGCAGCGGGGTAAGCACCAACGGCTACAATAAGGTCGAGTCGTGGGATGCAGGGAATATCGAGGAGCTGGCAGCCATTTATTACCGGGTCCTGAAGCTGCTTGGTGAAGACCCCGAGAGGGAAGGTCTTAAAAAGACACCTGTCAGGGTGGCAAAGGCCCTTCATTACATGACGATGGGATACAGCCACAATCCGTGCGATATCATTAATGCTGCCAAATTCAAGGAAGAATACAAGCAGATGGTCATTGTCAAGGATATTGACGTGTACTCCATGTGTGAGCACCATATGCTTCCCTTCTTCGGCAGGGCCCATGTAGGGTATATCCCGAACGGCTATATCACCGGACTAAGCAAGATTGCACGGGTTGTCGAAGCTTTCAGCAGGCGGCTGCAGGTTCAGGAAAGGCTGACAACCCAGATCAGGAATTGCATTCAGGAATGCCTGAATCCGCTTGGAGTTGCTGTAGTTATCGAAGCACAGCATATGTGCATGCAGGTAAGGGGAGTCCAGAAACAAAACTCGGTCACCACAACATCTGCATTTACCGGGATCTTCCTCGACAACCTGAATACCAGGGAAGAGTTTATCCACCTTATCGGGTCAAAACTCCACTGACGGAAATACCGGCAGGGATGAAACCGTCTCCCCAGTCAGAGGAGGAAGGGACCGGCAGGGCATCCAGGGAATCCTAAATAAGACAATGATCATATGAAAGCATTCGTATTTCCGGGCCAGGGGGCCCAGTATTCAGGTATGGGCAGGGATCTTTATGATAAGTCTCCCATTGCAAAAAAAATGTTTGAACAGGCTGACGAGATCCTGGGATTCAGGATCACCGACGTCATGTTCTCCGGCACCGACGATGACCTGAGACAGACAAAAGTGACACAACCGGCAATATTCCTGCATTCAGTAATCCTGGCAGCATCAGCCGGTGACAACATAGTTCCGGAAATGGCTGCCGGCCATTCCCTCGGCGAGTTCTCGGCCCTCGTTACTGCCAGGAGCCTCTCGTTTGAGGACGGCCTCATCCTTGTCTCAAGACGTGCCGGGGCCATGCAAAAGGCGTGCGAGCAGAATCCTTCAACCATGGCAGCCATCCTGGGGCTTGACGACCGCATTGTGGAAGAGGTCTGTTCGGGAATTGATGCAGTGGTGGTGGCCGCAAATTACAACAGCCCGGGACAGATAGTAATTTCAGGCTCAAACGATGGGATCGACCAGGCCGTTGAAGCGCTTAAAGCCAAAGGAGCAAAAAGGGCGCTGAAGCTTGCCGTTGGGGGAGCCTTTCACTCCCCGTTGATGGAGCCGGCCCGCATTGAGCTCGGCAAGGCCATCGACTCTGTAAAGTTCAATATCCCTGTCTGTCCTGTATATCAGAATGTAGATGGACTGCCCTCAACCGACCCCGAAATCATAAAGGCGAAACTGGTCCGGCAGCTGACTTCCCCTGTCCTCTGGACTCAGACAATTAAAAACATGATCTCCGGCGGAGCAACATCCTTCACCGAGGTGGGCCCGGGAAACGTATTGCAGGGTCTGATCAAAAAAATAGACAAGGAGGCAGCAACTTTCTCCGCTGCCATATAAGGACCCTATAGCTAATTATTCAACAAAGAGTATTTAATCGCGGAGATCGCTAAGCTTTAGCAAATATCGCAGAGGAAGCTATGGATTGCCACTACTTTGCGATCTCAGCGAAAACTTTGCAGCCTTTGCGGTTAATTTCTCTATAGTTTTATTTAGCTGAGTGATTGTTAATTAATTAACAATAGTATCGCTTTTAGGATTTCATTATCACTCCTTTATGCTTTTTGCCGTCTACCATCACATCGAGGGGTTTTTCGAATGTTATATGCCTGACATATTCATCCTCGTAAACGGCAGCAAGCCTGTTGAGATAATCGACATCATAAAAGCCTTCATTGATGAAAGGATTTACCGTAAAGTACCCAACCCTGAAAGAGATCAGGTTCTGAAAGAAATGGGTACCCTGGCTGGGGTCGATCCTGTAGTTCTTCAGGCCCGATTCGACAATGACGCGTGCGGATGAGATCTGAGGCCACCTGACAGGAATGCCGAGCCATGGGTCGGTCGAGCCCCACCTTCCCGGGCCAACAAGAATATAGCCTGCTCCCTGCTTTGTGAAGGTATTGTTTATTCTTTCGATATCCCTTGCCACATCCTTGTTCCTGGCAGCATTGAACGATTCAGGCTTTACATATACGATATCGCGGATCCCCTTGAACGTCCCATTCCCCAGGGCTGACTCCGAGTAAATGATCGTATCCCCTGGCCTGATACCTGCCAGGTTGATATTGGATGTTTCATCGCTGTGAACAATGGGCCGGATCTGCAGGAAATTGAAGATCCTTGGAGTGCCGGGAGGAGTCTCGAGGTTGGCGGCAAATTCGATCTCAATTGGATTATTCATCTCCTGCTGTCCGAGCTCAAGCAGGTCGCTAAGTATGTCAGCCAGGGGGAAGAGCTTATGCTGCAGGATGTTGGAAAAGGTAATGACCCGCTTGCCAGGATAGGTTATCCCGTCGCGAAGAATATTGTTGTTGTAATCATAGGTTGATGCCACGTATTTCATTGCCGCATCATTGTTGACATCGCTGATCCCGATCTTTGGTATGTTCATCCCGTCGTCGGTGGACGGAACGAAACTGTTGACCTTCAGATCGAGCGCCCTGAATTCCTTCTGGGTATTCCGCAGGGCTTCCTCTGCCGACGACAGCTGGAGTATCTTCTTTGAATGCCTCGGTGAGAACCTTAGCGACATGCCTCCTTCCACTATGTGCTTGCCGAGTCCGAAAGCCACATTTGCGATGCCGTCTTCCGAATTCTCCGAGCCGATCGGATAGTAGTTGATTGACTGGGCAACTCCTGACAGTGTCGGGTAGAAAAGGTCGCCGTGCCGGTTCCCGCAGACCTCCTGAAGGATAATGCCCATTTTCTCCTCGTCAATGACGTTTGCGGTTGCCGTCATGTAAGCTTTGCTCCCCTTGTAAAAGACTGAGGCATAGACCTCCTTGATGGCATCCGAGACCATTGTCACCATCTGCTTGTTTTCCGGATGCCTCGGGATCATGTAAGTTGAATAGATCCCGGCAAAAGGCTGATAATGCGAATCCTCAAGCTTGCTGGATGACCTTACGGCTATAGGATGATTTCTTGAGACGGAAAGGAAGGCATAGAAATCCTGGTAGACACGCCCGGGAAGCTCAGCGCTCAGGAACCTGTTAAGTATCTCATCATCTGAAAGATCGGATAATGCAACAGGGTAAAGATTGTTGTGGTCCATGAATTCATCGAAAATATCGGTGCTCAGGACCACTGTCCGTGGAATCGATATCAGCACATCCTGGAACTTGCTGAAAAGCTTATGGGTTTTTATGATCTTGTTGATAAAGGCAAGCCCCCTTGCCTTGCCCCCGATGGAGGCATCGCCTATCCTTGAGAACACCTGGTATTCGTCATAGTTCGACTTGTCGAATTTGGCGATCACGCCCCTGCCTTTGCCGAGCCTGAAGCTCGATATTGCAACATAGAGGAAGCGGCGCATTTCATCCATCGAATCAAAATCCTCCTTCCTGATATATTTGAACATCTGGGCGACAGGGAAAAGTGCCCTGGCATTGAGCCATTTGGAAAAATGGTTACGTGTGGCGTGATATTCCAGGGTCCTGTCAGGGATTGTAAGGATCTTCTGCTGCAGGCTCTGAAGGTCGGTAGCAATTGCTATCGGCTCCATTGTATCCGGATTCTTGAAGATGAAAGGGCCGAAGGCAAGGTTTTGGATTATAAAGTTCCGGAGTTCAAGCGACAATGATTTTGAATACTTGTTGATGAATCCCGCACCCAGCTCCTCCGCCATCTTCTTGTGAACGGAGCTTGACGACTGAAGCAGGAAAGGCACCTTGTCGTCGTCGGCCATCACCACCTTGCACAGCTCTATCCCGGCATTTTCGTCGACCACCCCGTCACGCTTGTAACTGATATCGGAGATCACCCCAAGTACATTGTATTTATATTTTTTGTACAGGTTGAGGGCTTCATTGAAATTCTTTGCGAGAAGTATCTTGGGCCTTCCCCTCATTTTAAGCATGCGTTGATGCTCATTGAGCGCCTCCCGCTGAAAATCGAGAGACTGGATAAGCACTATCCTGTAAATATTGGGGAGATAGGAAGAGATATACCTGATGGAGTTTTCGACAAGGATAATAGCCTGAACACCAATGTTCTCGATATCGTGGTCCGCATTCATCTTATCCTCGATAAGCTTGATTATCGCGAGAATAAGGGATGCATCACCAAGCCAGCAGAAAACATAATCGATCGCACTCAGGTCCTCCCCTTCGAGGCGCAGGGAGACCTCCCTGGAGAAGTAGGTGAGGACAACTATTGGGATCTTCTCATATTTTGCTTTGATCATTTTTGCCAGTGCAAAAACATCGGTCCCCCTCAGACTCAGCATCGAGATAACCAGGTCGATGTTCCCCTCCTCAAGAATGCGGAATGCATCTTCGGCATTGTCAGTCTGAACGAATGACGGAGGATATCTCAGGTTAAGCGAGACATATTCATTGAAGATCTGTTCATCGATCCGGCCGTCCTCCTCAAGCATGTAATTGTCGTAGTTGCTGCAGATGACGAGGACACGGTGGATCCTTTTCTGCATCAGCAAATCGAACGAGGTATCGGTGAAATCGTATTTCTGAAGATCAAGAATGCCTTCTATGATGGTCATATGCGTAATTTATTGATTCATTGAAATTACTGCTATCCCTTTCCTGCCGTCCATCCTGACAAGCAATGGCTTCTCAAACCTGACATGGCGGAAGAACTGTCCTTCGAAAACAAGCTCCTGGCTTTTTATATTGTCCCACCTGACGATATTGTCGCCTGTATCCTGGTTCACCGAAAAATAGCCAACGTTCATTGATGTGACGTTATGGAAAAAGTGAGATCCGAGGGAAGCATCGGGATGGAAATCCGGAAGCGAGATCTCCACGATCACCCGTGCATTTGAGATTTGAGGCCAAACCACAGGCACACCGAGGAACCTGTCCCTGGATCCCCATCTGCCGGGTCCGATCAGGACATATTTCCGGTTGGAGGCTGTCATCTTCTCATTGATATATGCAATTTCATCAGCCATCCTCAGCGTGAACAGGTTACTGAACCTGTCCGGATCCAGGTATACCAGATCGCGGATGTCACTGATCACGCCGTTCCCCATGCTCTTGTCTGACCTGAGGATCAGTTCACCCTCAATAATTGATTCAGGGTCAATTTCATATGTTGCGGCTGCACCGAGCAGCGGCTTGATCTGGAGGAGGTAAAAGGATGCATTGCCCGAGGAGTCTTTTGTGAGATCCACTGCAAACTCGATTTCGACGGGGGTCCCGCATGCCTCTGTAACCACGTCCAGGACGGTCTTGAGTGTCGAAGCAACGGGAACATAATTGAACTTAAGGATATTCCCGAAATTGATCACCCTGGGTCCCGGGGAATCGAGGCCGGGAGTAATTGTGTCATTATCTGTGTTGAGTACCGATGCCATATGGGTGAGCGTGCCGTGTTTCTCAGCCTCGCTGATATCTAGCTTCGTGAGCCCTGCTTCTTCCCCTTCCAGCAGGTTAGGCGATTTTTTCCCGAGATCAACGGCGTAGAACTTAACCTGCGAATTCCTGTAGATATCTTTCTGTGAGACAATATCAATTGAAGGATAAGCAGGGGAAAACCGGTAAGCCATCTCTCCCTCCATCACATACTGCCCCAGTCCGACGGCCATTACGGCAAAACCGTCTTTCGGGGTCATGTGGGCAACCGGATAAAAGTTGAATGACTGGGCCGTTCCGCTGATATGAGGGTAAAAGACTTCCCCGAACTTGTTCCCGACGACTTCCTGGATCACAACAGCCATCTTTTCCGACTCGACCTTATAGGATATTGCTTCGAAGTAAGTCCGCGCCTCCTTCGAGTAAATGGATGCAAATACCAGTTTGATAGCCCCCATCAGCTGTTCCAGCCTGATCTCCGGTTCGGGATTGCTGTTTGGAAGAAGGTATGTTCCGAAAATTCCCGAGAACGGCTGGCTCATCGAGTCCTCATAAAGGCTTGAGGATCTGACCGCCATGGGCTTTGTTATGTTCTTGATGAAATACCTCAGCTTCTTCTCCAGCGTATAGGTAAGGTTCCCCTCCATGAAACGCCGCTGGATGACATTCCATTCCCGTTCGTTCTTCACAACGCTCCAGAGGTGGTTCCTTTCCATGAACATATCAAACTCATCGGTCCCGATTACGGCGGTAACCGGCGTCTTGACATTTATTCCCGGAACAAGCCTTCCCAGCTCAAAACTGTAAATCAGTGTATTGATGAAAGCAAGTCCACGCCCTTTCCCCCCGAGTGATCCGGGAGAGAGGCTGATCACATTGGTTTCATCAATGACGGAAGATTCCTCAAAATTGACGACCCTCCCCTTGTTCATCTCTCTTCTCCTCTTCCTGATCACATCGACCAGGAATTCCCTGAGTTCCTTAAGACTGTTGAAGTCAGTGACTTTCAGCGGATTGATCAACTTTGCGATCTGGACTTCACCCCTTGCCATCAGCCATAGTGAGAAATGGTTTTTCATGGCATGATAGGCAAGGGAATCCTCCGGGACCGTTTCCAGGTAAGTTTCAAATTCCTTCATCGATTTCGCGACTGCAATCTGGCGTCCGCGGTTGTCCCTGTACACGAAATGCCCAAAGCCCAGGTAGTAGTTTATGAATGACTTCAGGTCGTGGAACAGGCTCTCTGAATTCTTGTTGATAAAGTTCGATTTGAGGGCAAAGGCGTATTTTGAATTCTCCGGATCATATGATTGAAGCACAGTTGGAAGGTTCGGAAGGTTTTCCTTCACAAACTTGATCAGCTCGTATCCTGCAGTGTTGTCAAGGGTGCCGTTCCTGGGGAACCTCATATCGGAAATCACGCAGAGCAGGAACTCCTTGTACCTGTTATAGATGTTGATCGCATCCTCCCAGTCAGTGCAGAGCAGAATTTTGGGCCTGGCTCTCAGTTTCAGCACTTTGTACAGCTCGTCGGTCGAAACGTCTTCTATAAGGTTCCGGGTCTGCTCGAGAACGAGGGTATAGAGCATGGGGAGATAGCTGGAATAGAAATCCGCCGCATCCTCCACCATCAGGATGATCCGGGTAAGCCCCCTCTGTGTGTCATTGTCGACATTCACCTTATCTTCAAGAAGCTTGACCATGGCAAAGAAGACCTTTGACTCCCCTGTCCATACGAAATAATTGTCAAAAGGCACCCCTGCAGCTTTAAGCTTTCTTATATAGACCTGGTCACCGGGGTTATTTAAAAGAAGGTATGTGGGCAAATAGGGATATTTATCCTTGATCTTCCTGCACAGAGTCACCGGGCTCTCCTTTTCAACTCCGACCATAATGATCACCATGTCGTAATGGCGCGCCCTGAGCCTTATAAAGGCCTCCTCCTCGCTCGACACCCCGGTGATCCTGGGCAGTGAGGTCAGGCTCAGGTGGTAATACTCGCCAAGCATATAGTCCGAAAAACGGCCCTCCCCCTCGATCGAATATGCATCATAAAGATTAGCCACAAGCAGGATCTCCTTTACCTTGAACGGCTGGAGGTCGTGGAAAACATCCCTTTCCGCGTTGTGTCGGTCAAGGAATCTCTGAAGAAGTTTCCTGCTCGGGACATTAAGGATATCCTCTTCCTCTTTTTTGGCCGGTGACGAAAGCCTTATAATGTCCCTCGCCTTGTAGCTGTTGATATACCCGGTTATAAGGCTCGCAATATTCCTGATAAGATTCCGCTCCTCCCTGAGGAACGGCCCCTCGCTTTCGGTGGTGAATTCCATTGTATAGAGGACCTCGATCGTCCCGGACTCGTCATCGATCGTGTTGAACTCCTGGACCATCCGCCATCCTGTCTCACGGTAATCGGGAGTATCGTAATTCATTCCCATGTAGGTGATCCTGGCCACGGTATACTCGGGATACTGCCAGGCGGCAGGAAGCAGAAGAACGATCTGCTGAAGGGTTTCCTCAACTGTCTTGCCTTCCTTCAGAATATTCGTAGTCTGATTGATGCAGCCCAGTTCCTTCAGCCTCTCCTGCTGGTCGTGAAGCAGCCTTTTGAATTCGGGATTTATGTTATTGTTTGCCTCCATAGCAATGACTCCGGATATGTTAAAATCATAAATTTACTAAAATTAGCATTATCCGGATAACGAGGCAGTTCAGGCGGGCTTTATTCCACCTTCCAGACCGATCCGCTGTTCAGGAGGTCATCCATGGACTTGATCTTCGTAGATTTCTTCACATCCTCAATCTGGGCTGCGAGGTCCGATTCATATGTTGCTCCGGGAACCGAGCGTATAACGCCGAGCGCCACCGGGTACTCTGGATATTTCATGTTGGCAAGCATGTACTGGATTCCCGGATTCGACTCGAACGCATTGTGCACAAGGATGTTTTTTTCTGTGATGCCGTTTTCACCCAGCTTCACCACTTTCAGCTTGAGCCCTTCGAGAACGAGGCCCATGTCATTGTTCTTTCCGAAGATCATCGGCTCGCCGTGCTTCAGGATTATGGTCCTTTCGTCCCTGATCTCCTTGCCGGCCACAACCTCATGGATACCGTCGTTGAATATGACACAGTTCTGGAGAACCTCGATCACCGATGTTCCTTTATGCCTGGCAGCTTCAACATAGATCTGAGCCGACAGGCTGACGTTTGAGTCAAGCGTCCGCGCAAAGAATTTACCTTTGGCCCCTATGACAAGCTCGCCCACTGAAAATGGTTCCTCGACAGTTCCGAACGGGGATGTCTTTGTGACTATCCCTTTCTGGGAAGTAGGGGAATACTGGCCTTTGGTGAGGCCATATATCTCATTGTTGAAGAGTATTATGTTGATGTCAATATTGCGCCTGACAACATGAATGAAGTGATTGCCCCCGATAGCCAGCGCATCACCGTCTCCCGTTATCTGCCAGACAGAAAGATCCGGGTTGGCGACCTTGACGCCCGAAGCAATCGCGGATGCACGCCCATGTATCCCGTGAAAACCGTAAGTATTCATATAGTAAGGGAACCTTGACGAACATCCTATCCCGGAAATGAATGCAATCTTTTCCCTTGGAATGCCTATTTCCGACAATGCCTTTTGGACCGCATTGAGTACGGCATGGTCACCGCACCCGGGGCACCACCTGACTTCCTGGTCGCTTTTAAAATCTTTCGCACTCAACTGATTTACTGTTGTTTCTGACATCTTAATTTCCCTCCAGAATATTTATGCATTTTTCTTTTATCTCATTGACCGTAAACGGCAATCCCTGAACCTTGTTCAGCTGTTCGTAGCGGAATTCCTGGTAATTCATCCTGAGGTAATTTGCAAACTGACCCATGTTCAGCTCACAAACCACTATCGACCTGAACCGTGAGAAAACATCCCTCACATTCCCCGGCATCGGGTTAATGTAGTTGAAATTGGCCAGGCTCACCTTGTAACCTTCCGACTGCAGTTCACGCGCAGCGGTAAGCAGGTATCCGTATGAGCCTCCCCAGCCTGCTATCAGCAGGTCGCCCGATTCCGGCCCGAACAATTCAAGATCGGGAATTCCGGCTGCTACCCTGGCAACTTTTTCAGCCCTGAGATTAACCATAAGCTCGTGGTTTTCCGGAATATAAGAAACTGTACCTTTAGCGGTCTTCTCAAGACCTCCGATCCTGTGTTCCAGCCCCGGGGTACCCGGAATCGCCCATTTCCTAACGAGCTTTTCCTTGTCGCGCTTGTAAGGCATGAAGGGGATCTCAACAGTATCGGCGTACGGTGGCTTTATAGAGGGCAGGTCCTGCATAACCGGGATCTTCCATGGTTCTGACCCGTTTGCCAGGTAACTGTCCGTGAGCAGAAGTACCGGCGTCATGTGTTCGAGGGCGATCCTTGCGGCCTCAAAAGCAAAATGAAAACAGTCCGACGGAGTGCTGGCGGCAATCACCACAACAGGGCATTCACCGTTTCTCCCATAGAGTGCCTGCATCAGGTCAGCCTGCTCAGTCTTGGTCGGTAATCCCGTTGATGGGCCGCCACGCTGAACATCAATGATCACCAGCGGCAATTCTGTCATCACGGCGAGGCCGATGGCTTCGGATTTCAGCGCAAGGCCAGGGCCCGATGTCGATGTTACGCCGAGATGACCGGCGAAGCTTGCCCCGAGTGCCGTACAAATGCCGGCGATCTCATCTTCTGCCTGAAAGCTTTTTACTCCCATGTCCTTCCTGGCAGCGAGTTCCTCAAGTATCCCGGTAGCCGGTGTAATGGGGTAAGATCCAATGAAAACTGTCAGACCAGCTTTCTCGGCAGCCGCAATGATCCCCCATGCAGTGGCTGCGTTCCCGCAGATGTTCCTGTAGGTGCCCTTTGAAATCGGGGCAGGGCTGACCCTTATTACCGGCGTCAGCGCTTCGATTGTCTCAGCATAGTAATATCCTGCCCTCAGGACGATCTTGTTGGCCTGGGCAACTTCCGGCTTCTTTCCGAACTTCTTGTCAAAGTACTGTTCGGTGTATTTTAGCTTCCTGTCGAAAAGCCAGTATACCATACCAAGGGCAAACATATTCTTTGTCCTCGTTACAGTCTTCATGTCAAGGCCCAGGTCCTTGAGCGATTCTTTCACCATCGAGGTGATCGGGGCAGGGATAATATTATAGTTCTCAAGATTTTCCTCCGCAATAGGGTCCCTCGAATAGCCTGCTTTCTCGAGGTTCTTTTGGGTGAAGTTATCCTTGTCAAGGATTATTGTACCTCCGGGCTTTATCCACTTCGCATTTGCCTTGATTGCAGCAGGATTCATGGCTACAAGTACATCTGAAAAATCACCCGGCGTATTTATCTCAGAATGACCCAAGTGCACCTGGAAACCCGAAACACCGCCGACTGTCCCCTGCGGCGCCCTGATCTCAGCAGGATAATCCGGAAAGGTCGAAATATCATTTCCGTACAGCGCAGCTGTATCCGAGAACAGAGTGCCGGTAAGCTGCATCCCGTCACCGGAGTCGCCGGAGAACCTTATGACTACTTCCTCTTTTTCAATAACTTTTGATCGTTTGGTCATGACTTCTAAATGGATATAAAAAGTGAAAGCCTGAGTGATTGTTGAATATGCCGGACATGAACAAAATTAGGCTAATTAATGATCGAAAAATCATATAATTAATGATAATTCCAAATGATATTGATCATAAATTTTGAAGTCGTCTGAAGAGACGAGATCCATTTACCGCAAAGTTCGCAAAGTCCCGATAGCTATCGGGACTTTGCGTTCCCTAGCGGTTAATTTTTTAATTCCAGATATCTGCCTTTTTGAGGTTGATTTCTCCCTCAAAAAACATCTTCGCAATCTTTTCGAAGTAGGGTGTATAATCGGAAATGAAGAACTGATCCTTTACCTTGCCGGTGTCGTTAAGAAGGTTATTCTTCTCGAGCGTCTCCCTGAGGATCTGTGAAACAGTCCGTGAAGAATCGATCACTTCAACATTGAAATTGAAGAATTTGCTAATCTGGTTCCGTATGATCGGATAATGGGTGCACCCAAGAACCAGGGCCTCGATCCCTGCAAATTCCTGGCACGACAGGTAAGTTCTGATGATCGCGTTGCTTATATCGTCAAAAATAAAGCCCTCTTCAATCATCGGCACAAGCAGCGGAGTCGCCATTGAGATCACAGATGTCCCGGGCGACCTCTCCCTTATCTTTTTGTCGTATGTCCCGGAACTTATGGTCCTTTTTGTTCCTATCACTCCGATCTTCCTCAAATCCCTGCTGCCGATATAGTTCACGACAGGATCGATCACATCTATCAGGATGGTCCCTGGACCAAACTCCTTTTTCAGCGAATCAAAAGCGGATGCCGAGGCAGAGTTACATGCGACAAGCACAACTTTTGAATCATGACCGAGAAGGAATTCGGTGATCTTGCCCGAGTAGTATTTTATTGCCTCTTCCGACTTATCCCCGTATGGAAGGTGGGCCGTGTCGCCGAAATACACAAGGCTTTCGCCGGGCAGGATCTGCTTGATCGCATGTGCAACCGTGAGTCCGCCGACTCCGGAATCAAAAATGCCGATTGGCCGGTTATTCATCACACCTTGTTAAAAACTAACGCAGAGTAATATCGTAAAGTCTCTGTGATTCTCTGTGTAATAAAAAGTTATCTTGCCTGATATTCGGCTACTTCAACCCAAGCTTTGTTTTGACAAGTGGCATCACGTTAGTGCTCTTTGTATCGTCAAAATAAGCTATCTGGTTTTGCGACAGGTCAAAAATGTAAAGGAATCCGTTCTCTTTTCCGACATCCTTTATGGCCTTGTCGGCTTTGTCGGTGATCGGTTTAAAGAGCTCAACCTGCTTGTCCTGCAGCTGGGTCTGTGCATTGGTCTGGAAATCAGACATTCTCTTCTGATAATCCTGAAGTTCCTGTTCTTTAGTCTGCCTGACTATGTCGGTGAGGTTCTTGCTGTCCTTCAGGTAGGATTCTGCCTTGTTGTTGTATTCAACCTGGAGCAGTTCAAGAGCATTTGAGAGTTCAGTATTGAGCTTCTCGAGCTTTACTTTTGCGGAGTCGAATTCCGGCATCGCCTGGATAAGCTCGTTCCTGTTTATATGACCAAATTTAAGTGTTTGTGCCATAGCAAGCTGGCCGGGCATCAGTGCAAGTATGGAAAGGGCCGCTATTCCGATAATTCTCTTCATTGTTGATATCTGATTTTAGTTTTTTGCAAAAGTAATTATTTAATTCTTATAACCTAATTTTTCAAGGACCTGGTCGCTGAGATCGAACTTCGGATTGGCAAACAGGATGTTACCGCCTGCTGCAGTGTCGAAGATCGCGGCATAGTTACCCTCGGCGGCAATGGTTTTGATAGCTTTCAGGATCTCATCCTGGACAGGTTTTATCAGCTCCTGCCGCTTTTTAAAAAGATCCCCTTCCGGACCGAAATATTTGTTCTGTAGGTCCTTCATCTCTTTCTCCTTTGCGATGATAGCCTCCTCGCGCTTGGTTTTCATTTCCTGTGAAAGAAGGACGACGTCATTCTGGTATGATTTGTACATCTGCTCCACCACTGCATAGCCATCTGCCACTTCCTTTTCCCACTGCTGCGAGAGCTTGTCAAGCTGTTCCTGTGCCTGGTTAAACGCTGGAATATTCTTTCTTATATATTCCGTGTCGACAAAGCCATATTTCTGAGCTGCCGCAAATGCGGATGTCAGAAAAGTCAAAATAATAACAACTCCTATTTTTTTCATGACCCGTGTTTGAAATAAAGTGATTAAAACTGCTGACCTAAGATAAAGCTGAATTGTCCCTTGTTTGCATTCGGGAATGCTACCGGATCCGGCACAGGATCAAAGCCGTAACCCCAGTCCACACCAAGAAGGCCAAACATGGGAAGGTTGGCCCTGATGCCAATTCCGGCGGTACGGTTCATCCTGAAAGGATTATACTCATTGAGCTTATTCCATGCTCTTCCTGCCTCCAGGAAAGCCAGTCCGTAGATTGTAGCCTGCTGATTGAGCGATACCGGATAACGGAGCTCGACAGTGAATTTTGAATAAACATTCCCGGTAGGTGATCCGGTCTTTGAATCAACCGGTGTTACAGATCCGTCGGTATATCCCCTGAGCGAGATTATCTCCCTCCCGTAAAGGCTATAGCCCGACATGCCGCTTCCTCCGAGATAGAAGTTCTCGAACGGCGAAGGACCTATGTCCTTGTTGTAGAATCCAAGGTAGCCGAATGCAAATTTTGCATTGAGCACCATTTTGTCATCCCTCGTGACCGGGTAGTAGTAGTCTGCCTTGAATATCCATTTGTGGAATTCGATCCAGTTGTACTTTACCTGATCGGTCACATTCCTCATATTCCTTCCGCTTATCAGCGAATAAGGAGGCGTCAGCTGAAGTGACAGCGTGAAGGAAGAACCGCTTCTTGGATAGATCAGGTTCGGGCTTGTCGAGAATCTCGTGAGCCTGGTCGTGAAACTGAACATATTCGATGTTCCCTGAGAAAAGAGGAAATGGTAATAAGTGTAATCGTTAAGCTTGTACCTCTGGTATGCGAGCTCACCGTAGATTGCAAAGAAGTCGTCGGGCCAGGAGATTCTTTTGCCCAGGCCGAGAGTGGCTCCGTCAATGATCATCGACTGGTAATTGCTCGTCCCCCTCTTCCTTCCGTTTGTGAGAAGCGACCTGTAAACCGAAACGGAGAATGAATTAGGCTTTTTACCACCGAGCCATGGTTCCTCAAACGCAATATTATATGACTGATAATACCGGCCGTTCGACTGGGCCCTGATGCTTACCGACTGCCCGTCACCAGAAGGATAGGGCCGCCAGGCACTTGGCTTGAAGAAATTCCTCATTGCAAAATTGCTGAACCTGACACCGACGGTGCCTATCAGCATCCCGGCCCCGAAACCGCCTGAAATCTCGAACTGGTCGTTCGCCTTCTCTTCAAGCTTGTAAAGAAGGTCAACGGTCCCGTTTGTCGGATCCGGGATAACATCCGGCTTGATCTTTTCAGGGTCAAAATGACCAAGCACCCCAAGCTGCCTGATCGATCTGATTATTTTGTCCTTGCTGAAAAGATCCCCCGGAAGGGTGTAGAGTTCACGACGGGCGACATGCTCATTGGTCCGTGTGTTCCCGGAGATGATGATATTGTTGAGGTAAGCCTGTTCCCCCTCAAATATCCTGATCTCAAGATCTACCGAATCGTTCTCAACTTTCCTTTCCACAGGAGTAAGACGTGAGAAAAGGTAACCATTGTCCTGGTAAAGGCTGCCCACAGCATCCTGTGCTCCTGATGAGCCATTGAGTCGGTCCTCGATATGAGACTGGTCATAAACGGACCCCTTCTTGATATTCAGTACCTTAGTGAGATCTTCTTTCCTGTAGACACTGTTCCCCACCCAGTCGATATCCCGCAGGAAATATTGCTTGCCTTCCTCTACCTTTATCAGGAGACCGATCCTGTTATCAGAGATCCTGTAGAGGGAATCCCCGAGGATCTTGAAATCCTTGAATCCGTTATCATTGTAAAAAGTCTCGAGCTTTTGCTTGTCTTCGGTGTATTTTTCACTAATGTATTTTGAAGGCTTGAAGAAATTAATGCTTCGCTGCTTGGTATCCTTCATCTTGTGGCGAAGCTGACCCTGGCTGAAAAATTCATTTCCGACGAATACTATCTCCTGGATCTTCACCTTCTCCTTCTTGTTGACATCAACTGTAAGGATAATATTGTTGGGCTGTGAGGGATCATCCTTCTGGACGAAATCGACTGATGTGTTAAAGAAGCCTTTTTCCACAAAATGGTCGGTAATGATCTTTCTAGTCTGGTTGAGCAGGAAGGAGGTCAGCTGTGAGCCGACAGGCATATTGATCTTCTTCGAAAGGTCGGTTATCTCCGAATTCTTAAGACCCTTATACTTGACGGATGAGATTCTCGGCCTCTCCTGAAGGTATATGTCGAGGAAAACTGTATCCGAAACCCTCCTTGAGATGCTTAACCTGACATCGGAAAACAATCCCTGCTGCCATAGTTTCTTTACTGCCGAAGTGATCTGGTCACCCGGAATTGCAATTTCCTGACCGGTTCGCAACCCGGAAATATCGATAAGTGCATTGGGATCCAGGAACCTGACGCCGGATACGGTCACTCCCCCGATAATGTAGTCCTCAAGCGTGGAATAATCAGCGATCTTCTCCTGCTCCTGTGCCGAAACGAGAAAGCCTGAAAGAATCAGCGTAACTGCCAGAAGAATCCCTTTCGTCCTTATAATCACCATTATTTTATCAGTTTTCCAAAACCTGTTCACTTGTTCTTCCAAATCTCCTTTCCCGTTTCTGGAAGTCAACGATGGCCTGGTAAAACTCTTCCTTACCAAAATCAGGCCAAAGTATATCTGTAAAATACAATTCTGTATAAGCAAGCTGCCACAAAAGGAAGTTGCTTATCCGCAATTCGCCGCTTGTTCTTATCATCAGCTCCGGGTCAGGGATCCCCGCGGTAGTAAGGTATTTCCCGAAACCCTGTTCATCGAGGGTATCCGGATCAATGGTTCCCTTTACTATCTCACCGGCCAGCTTCCTTGCGGCTTCCATGATCTCCCACCTCGAGCTGTAGCTCATTGCCACCACGAGGGTCAGGCCGGTTGAACCGGAGGTGATCTTCACTGTCTCCATGAGCCTCTCCCTTACATCATCGGCAAGCCTCCCGGTGTCCCCGATGGCCGTAAGCCGGATATTGTTCTTCATCAGGGTATCAGTCTCATTGTTGAGCGATTGAACCATTATGCTCATCAATGCCGAAACTTCCTCATCGGGTCTTCCCCAGTTTTCTGTGGAGAAGGCATACAAAGTAAGGTATTTTATTCCGATCTCCGCCGCTGCCTCGATAACCTGCCTCACTGCACTCACTCCCTGCTGATGACCGAACACCCTGTCCATGCCTCTTTGCTTTGCCCAACGTCCGTTTCCGTCCATAATGATAGCAACATGAGCAGGAAGCCTGTCAGGATTGATCTGTTCCCTAAAGGTCATAAACTAGTGCTTTTTTTGTTCATCAACATCGGTGAAAGCCGGACAACCCGCAAGCTTGTTGAAAAATTTCCAGGTAAAAGCAATCCCCGCGTATGAATACCAGTCGTTATTATGAAGCAATGCATGAGGTGACGGTTCTGTTAAATCTTTTAAGCCGTCAAAGTTATCATAAAAAGTTTTACGAAAACCATATTCTGCTTCAAGACCGAGATTTTTATGAATATTGACCTTAAACCCGACTGAAAAAGGAATGACAGGAGTAAAAGCTGATGCAGATGTATTTACGAATGCCACTCCTGCTCCGGTTGCCACATAAGGAGTATAGTTCCACTTTTTTCCCTGGGTGGAATACGGCAGGAAATTGAACTCGAACTGAAGCGCAAGTTCACCGACAGTTCCTGAAAATGAAGCGGCCCTGGTCCTCTGGAAGCTGTTCTTGAAATCAAGGTCGTTGGCTGCAAGACCGCCGAATATGAGATCAGCCCTTAATGACTGCCTTGGATGGAAATTGTACCTGTAGAAGATCCCGCCTGCCGGACTGGGGGAATAGAATAATCGTCCCGGGTTGATATCCCCCAGATAAGACGTTACACCACCCATAATGCCGTAATCAGCATTTATCTGTGTAAAAGCTGAAACGGATATTGAAATTGTCAGAATCAGGGAATAAATCTTTTTCATCCGAATCCGTACGCCACTATTTTATCTGAAAGACGGCAGCCCTCGTGAACTTGATTTCAGTTTATACGTAAAGGTGAAGTTCAAAAAATAGTAAACGTCATTTGCCTTGGAATATTGTGATGTATAACCGTCGAGGTAATCGGTGAATGTGTAGCGGCCTCCGAGCTCCATGCCGAAATTTATGTTGGGGCTGTATATCAGCGTGGCGCCCAGGCCAAATGGAATTGCAGCAGCCAGTCCGGATGATCTGAGGCCCTTGTCTTTCAGCGCCTGGTTTCCGTCAACCGAATACGAAACCACGCCACCGCCCGCGAATGCATAAAAATCGAGGGACGACAGGATCGACCAGATATTCCTTCCTTTAAGGAACAGCCAGCTGCTTTCATATTTATTTTTTATGAAGTAGTACTCACCAAGTATTGCAGGTTCAAAAAGCTGTGTGGTTGATTCCAGGTGCCTACCTTCATTCGATCCGCGGGTGTCTGTCGAATGGAGCATTGCGTAAGTGAGGCTGAGCCGCATGTTTGTCGTTCTGGAAAGCCTGTACCGTACGCTTCCCGTAAGGTCGAACCTCATCTGCCTGAAACTTATATCCTTGAAACCCAACAGGTTCTTGCCACTCGAATATCCTCCGACATCAGGAAATGAAAAGGAAGGGCCTATGCCCAGTTCAACTTCCCATCTTCTTATTTTCCAAAGCTGAGCCTCTGCCATTTCAACCGCAAAAATGGAAACTAGGAGGATCAAAAGAAGCTTTTTCATTGGCGGCTTTTTTGGATTACCATTACAAATATAGTAATCTAAAATAATAAAGTCCTATTGTTTAACCTATTGTTTCAATTCCTCCTGTCGGCTCCCCACATGAGTTTGTTCCTGAGAGTGCTGTAAAAGTCCGTTCCCCTGAGCATTATGGTTTTGAGCTTTTCAGGAGTCTGCCTGATGCGGATCTCTTTCCCGAACTCTGCTTTTCCAGACTTGGAATCGCAGGTAGCGAGGAACCCGCAGCTCCTTCCTCCCACCTGCATCCTGAGTATGGTGTCGCCTGTCACGATTATCGGGCGGTTGGTAAGATTGTGGGAGGAGATAGGTGAAATGATTATGCTCTGATCCTCAGGCGACAGGATAGGCCCCCCGACACTCAGGTTATAAGCGGTTGACCCGGTGGCTGTTGAAACGATCAGGCCATCGGCCCAGTAGGTATTAAGGTATACGTCATCCGTATATACGCTTATTGTGATCATCCCGGGATCGGTCTTCTGAAAAGTGATCTCATTGAGCGCAACCTGCGACTCGGTGCCGAACAGACCTTCAGGGTGAGTAATCTCGAGTAGAGCTCTTTCAATTACCTTGTATTCTCCCCTGCAAAGCTGGTCGACCGATCCGGCTAATCCGTCAACAGGGATATTTGCCAGAAACCCCATTCTGCCGGTATTGACACCTGCCACAGGAATTCCGAAGGTCCTGATATTCAGAGCAGTTTCCAGGAATGTACCGTCCCCCCCCACACTCAGGACAAGCTCCGGAAGTGAATCAAGATTTTTCAGGTCGCTGAATTTCCGGGCATTACCTTCCGCTCTACCATCGGATCCCCGGAGGTCTTTCTGATACAACAGCACTTCTGTCCCCCGCCTGGAGAATTCTTCGATCAGCATCTTTATGACTTCGGCTGTCTTCGGGTTGCCTTCCTTGCTGTATATTGCTATTTTATCGGGCATATATGCTACATATTCAGGTACTTCATCAGGAGATCAAATCTCTCGGAATAGAACCTGTCCATGGAATCATCGGTAGTGACCCACGTCTTTACTTCGTAGTTGTAACGTTCAAATGTACGGATCACCGAAACGATATCATTTGAATTGACCTTGACCGTCACTTCAAGCCTCATCGAATCGGGAGGGGATGTGATATACATGCTCAGCACCTTCACATTGTTGCTCTCAATGATCTGAGCGATCTGCGACAATGAATAATCGCGCTCCGTGATCTCAAGGACAATGATTCCCCCCGGCTGGTCCATTGAAGAGATCCCCGCAAGGAACCGGACAAGGTCGGTGGTCGTGATTACTCCTTTGTAATGATTATTGTTGTCGAGTACCGGAACAACTGTCAGCTTAAGCCGTGAAGCAAGTCCGATGACCTCGAAAATATGCTGTTCAGCATCAACATATGGTTTCAGCAGTGTAAGCTCATGATTGCCAATCGGTTCCTCAGGCTGATTCATATCGTAGATATCAGCATCTGATATAAGGCCAAGGAAGTCCTGGTTATTTACGATCGGCAGATGCGAAATACGGAAGATCTCCATCCAGTTCAGGGCTGTTTGCCCGGTATCCGAGGTTTTAAGCGATGGAATAACTTCCGAAATGAGGTCCTTTGCTACCATATTTTCACACCCTGCGGGTAAATTTCATCTAATATAACAAAAAAAATGCCATATATTTTAAATTTGCATTACAATACAATACGGACTTTCACCAGGATTATTATGACAAAGCTGAGTGTTAATATAAACAAGATAGCGACTTTGAGGAATGCCCGCGGAGGGAATATCCCGAATGTCAAGACCGCAGCGATCAACTGCCAGCTGTTCGGCGCCGACGGAATTACTGTCCATCCCCGGCCCGATGAACGGCATATCAGGTACAGGGATGTACTGGATATAAGGCCTGTGGTTACGACAGAATTCAATATCGAGGGATATCCTTCAGAAGGGTTCATCGACCTTGTCCTTTCCGTAAAGCCCGAACAGGTAACCCTGGTTCCGGATGCACATGATGTGATCACCTCGAACGCAGGCTGGGACACTGCAAAGTTCAGGAACTTCCTCACTGGTGTTATTGCCACTTTTAAAGGGGAGGGTATCAGAACATCAGTTTTTGTGGATACCACGCCGTCAAATATTGAGAATGCGGCTCTGATTGGCGCCGACAGGATCGAACTCTATACCGAACCATATGCTACGGGCTTTGACGAGAATGCTGCCGAAGCCGTGGCTCCTTTTGTGAAAGCCGCCAGGATTGCCAGGGACCTTAACCTTGGCGTGAATGCAGGCCACGACCTGGACCTCGAAAACCTGAAATACCTTCATCTCAATATTCCGTGGCTCGATGAGGTTTCAATAGGTCACGCCCTCATTTCTGATGCTCTCTACCTCGGACTTGAGAATACGATACGGATGTATAAAATGCAGCTGGCAGACTGATTTTGAAATGAACCTCTTCTTCAGGAAATATGGTGAGGGTTATCCGTTAATTATCCTTCATGGATTGTTTGGATCATCCGACAACTGGGTTTCGGTTGCAAAGGGATTGGGTGACAGATTTATGGTGATCCTCCCCGACCAGCGCAACCATGGCAATTCCCCTGAAAGCAGCATCCACGATTATGATGCACTGAGCACCGACATATTTGAGCTCGCCGCTGATCTGAAACTCGAAAGATTCTTCCTCGCCGGGCACAGTATGGGAGGGAAATGCGCTATCCGCTTCGCGCTCAGGTGGCCTGAGAAACTGCTCGGCCTCCTGGTGGCAGACATATCCCCCTTTTTGTCGGAATCGGACCATAAGGCCGAATACAGGCAGCATCTTGAGATACTGAGAACAATAGTATCGACCGACCTGTCGAAACTGCATTCTCGAAGCGAGATTGAAGCTGTCCTTTCAGCCCGCATAAAATCGGAACGTACGCTGGGGCTTATAATGAAGAACATCCGGCGCAATGACAACCATACCTTCTCATGGCGCATCAATGCACCCGCACTCATCGACAACCTTGACCAGATAATGTCGCCCCTGGAAATGCGCGAAGGTTTCAGGACCCCGGTGACGGGATTCCCGGTCCTGTTCCTGAAGGGGTCAAATTCCGATTACCTTCCTGTTTCGGATTTCGGGAGGATCCTCAACCTGTTCCCGGGTGCGGAGTTCATGGAATTGCCCGGAGCAGGACACTGGGTGCATACAGATAATCCGGAGGCTGTCAGGGAGGGATTTTACAGGCTGCTCGGTAGCGCCTCCTGACTAAAAGGTCACGGATTCAATCCTTTCTTCGGGGATCAACGGCTGGTTCATAAACTTCAGCAGCACCTGTGCCACAGCCACAACATCCTTTTCACAGTATACGGCAATCTTGTTCAGATCGTGGTCTACCCAGTAGGTATTTCCAACCATGCTGCCGTCCAACTCATCCTTCGGGGACCTTATCCCCAGGATGCACGTGAGGAGATCGAGGGAAGTATAGCTTTTGTAATCCCCAAACTTCCAGAGCTCAAGGGTATCCAGCAGCCTTACTTCCCAAGGCTTTTTTCCCGCATTGTCGAGGATCTCAGGGATTACCAGGCCGTTTATTATCATCCTTCTCGCTATGTAGGGATAATCGAATTCCTTGCCATTGTGTGCACAGAGCAGGGCCTCCCTGTTTCTTGTGAATTTTTCAAGCATTCCGGAGAATTCTGAGAGCAGGGCCTTTTCATCGTTGCCAAAGAATGACTTCAGCCTGAACGAATAAGGGTCCTTCTCCCTGATCAGCCCGACTGAGATGCATATTATCTTTCCGAATTCCGCGTAGATCCCTGCCCTTTCATAGATCTCTTCCGGTGTCTGCTCATCGCTCCTGAGCTGTTTCGACTTCTTGTCCCAATGATTCCGCAATGCCGTATCCAGATCCGAATATGACGGCGATGACGGCACTGTTTCAATGTCGATGAATAAAACATCTTCCGGTCGTACGTTTGAAAGCATGGTGAAATCAGTTAGTTTGTAAATGCCTTTCTATTATGGATACCAACATTTCAATCCCGACCTGGTTCTCCCCACCACCCGGGATAATGATATCTGCGTAACGCTTTGAGGGCTCAATGAACTGAAGATGTGAAGGTTTGACGGTATCATGATACCGTTCGAGGACCTTGAGGACCGAGCGGCCCCTTTCGGCTATGTCTCTCATAATTACCCTGCCGAGCCTGTCGTCGGCATCGGCATCAACAAACACTTTTATGTCGAGAAGCTCCCTGAGGTGGGGGTCGGTAAGGATGAGAATGCCTTCCACCAGCGCGACCCTTGCCGGTCTGACAGTAATGGTCTCAGGGGACCGGAGGCAGGTGAGATATGAATAGACCGGCATTTCCACGGGGTAGCCTCTCCTTAGCGTATCAAGGTGATCGCAGAGAAGATTGAATTCAAGGGAATCGGGGTGGTCGAAATTTATCTTCTGCCGCTCTTCGAGCGGAATATGCCCGTTATCCTTGTAATAGGAATCCTGGGGAATTACAATGACATTCTCATTCGGAAACTTTTCCATTACCTTTCTTACCACGGTCGTTTTGCCGGAACCCGTTCCTCCCGCTATTCCTACTGTCAGCATTTATTCTTAGATTTGCACTTAAATAATTGGCTAAAATAATAATTTAACCTTTTGTTTCACAGTGCGACTCTGTGTAAGTTTTTAAATACTAAACCTGAATGTCGGAACTTTATCCACTGAAATTTGAGCCCATCCTTAAGGAAAAGATCTGGGGCGGGCATGCCCTCGTCAATGAGTTTGGAAAACCCGGTGACGGTACCAGTAAGATCGGGGAAAGCTGGGAAGTGTCAGCCGTGGCGGACAATCTTTCAGTGATCAGCAACGGGTTTCTTGCGGGAAATAACATCGAGGAGATCATTGAAGTTTATATGGGAGACATCACCGGAGATTTCGTTTTCGACAAATTCGGCCATGAATTTCCGCTTCTCATAAAATTCATCGAGGCAACCGACGATCTTTCAATCCAGGTCCATCCCGGGAATGAGCTTGCCAGGGAGAGGCACGGGGCATACGGGAAGACTGAGATGTGGTACGTCCTTCAGAGTGAAAAGGATTCGAGGATTTATACCGGCTTCTCAAAACCCGTAACCAGGGAGCAGTACACGAATGCCCTGTCCAATAACACCATAGCAGACCTTCTCAATTCAGAGCATCCGGAAGCGGGGGACGTTTTCTTCACCCCTGCCGGAAGGGTCCACGCCATAGGCGCCGGCAACGTGATCATTGAGATCCAGCAAACATCCGACATCACTTACCGGATATATGACTGGGGAAGGAAAGGGAAGGACGGCAAGCCGCGTGAGCTGCATATCGGGCTTGCCCTCGATGCGATCGATTTCACTGCCTCCGGAAAGAACGGAAAGCACATCAGCGCAAGCCTCAACGAGACCGAAAACCTGGCAAAATGCGATTTCTTCACTTCCAACATACTCAGGTTTGACAAAACCATTGAAAGGGACTATTATCACCTCGACTCATTCGTTATCTGCATCTGTACCGAGGGCAGGTTCTCCCTGCACTGGGACAAAAGCTCCGAAACCGTATCAAAAGGCGAGACACTCCTCATCCCCTCGTCGCTCAATAATGTCATTTTCAAACCCGATCCGGGAGCCACAATGCTCGAAATATATATTGAACAACCTGATACTCACTGACAATTAAATATTTCTGTAATGAAACTGGTCTATTGCACAATCATTTCAATCCTTGTCATCCTGCTCGCCCCGGGGTGCTCAGGGAAAAAAGCCGCAAAAAAGGAGGCAGCTGCTGCTGCAGATACCACCTCGGTTCCCGATACCGGCTATACAGGTATCAAAAAATACTACAGCAACGATTACCTGATAAAGGAGGTTACCTTCAGGAACGGTGTGAGGGAAGGGGAAATGAAATCCTTTTACCAGGGCGGCCAGGTTTATCAGAGATTCTGGTACGAGAAAGGGTTGCGCGAAGACTCTGCAGTCTGGTATTATCTTGAGGGACAGGTTTTCAGGACCACTCCGTATAAGCACGACACTGTCGACGGGATCCAGAAGCAATATTATCGCAACGGTGACTTAAAGGCAGAGATCGGGTATTCAAAAGGCAGGCGGAGCACATTCATCAAGGAATACGATAAAGCGGGAAAGCTGATCTCGGGCTATCCCGGGATTGTTTACGAGACCCAGGATAATTACAAAACTACCGGGCAGTATACTATCACACTCGGCCTGACGGATAAATCAGCGAAGGTTACTTTTTACAGGGGTGAGCTTCCCGGCGGTATTTTCGACACGGCAAAATGTGTAAAACTTAAAACCATTGGCGGGAAACCGGCAATCCTTCTGAAGAAGACCGGATCACCGCAGAAAGAGTATGCCGGCGTGATCGCCGAGATAGTAACCCAGATGGGAAATAAATACATTGCCGGCAAGAAGATTGATTTGCCATACAAGGACCTTAAATAACTTCCTGGATGATAATCAGCTCTGCATTATTTGTCAGGAGCAGCACAAATATCAGCCAGTGTCCGGAAACCGGCAGACCGGAATTCGGATTCATCGGCAGGTCGAATGTGGGGAAATCATCCCTGATTAACATGATCACCGGGGTAGCCGGTCTCGCGAAGGTCTCCGGAACTCCCGGAAGGACAAGGACGATAAATCATTTCATAATAAACGACAGCTGGTATATAGTCGATCTCCCGGGTTACGGGTACGCCAGGGTCCCTGAAAGGATGCGCGACAAATGGATCGGTGAGGTACGGGAATATATCCTGAAAAGGGAGAACCTGGCTTGCCTCTTCGTCCTGCTCGATTGCAGGCACGATCCGCAGGATTCTGACCTGAGGTTCATGGAATTCCTGGGTGTCAACGGGATCCCGTTTGCAAGGGTGTTCACCAAAAGCGACAAACTGTCGGCGGACGGTCTGAGGAGCGCCATCAGCAAATACGACAGCTTGATGCTGGAAGAATGGGAATCGCTCCCCCCGACATTTACCACTTCAGTCCTCAAACGGAAGGGAAAGGAAGAGATCCTTTCCTTTATTGAAGAAACTGTCAACAATTTCTTAAACTCTGCCTGAGTTCCTCCGGAATTTATATTTTTGTGCCTTAGAAATCTTAATTGATTAACAGCAAAATCATATTTCAATGTTCGGAAAGGCACCTATGAAAGTTTTTTCCTGCAGGGCGACCATGAACCTTGCTCAGAAAATAGTCAAAGAGCTTGGCATTGAGCTTGGGCAAAGCTCGGTAACCGATTTCAGTGACGGTGAATTCCAGCCATGCTTCGATGAATCAGTAAGGGGCGACATGGTATTCATTATCCAGTCGACCAACCCTCCTGCAGAGAACCTTTTCGAGCTGCTCCTGATGATCGATGCCGCAAAGAGAGCTTCTGCCTACAAGGTAATTGCAGTAATCCCCTATTACGGCTTTGCACGCCAGGACAGGAAGGACCGCCCGAGAGTGTCAATCGGTTCAAAGCTGACCGCCGACATTCTGAGCGTTGCCGGAGTCGACAGGGTCATAACCATGGACCTGCATGCTGACCAGATCCAGGGATTTTTCAATATTCCCGTCGATCATCTTTTCGGTTCGGCGATCTTTGCTCCTTATATTCAGAACCTGAAGCTGGAGAAGCTTACGGTCTCCGCACCCGACATGGGCGGCTCGAAAAGGGCAAACGCCTACTCCAGGCACCTGCAATGTGAAATGGCCCTGACATACAAGCTCCGGAAGAAGCCGAACGTTGTCGAAGAGATGTCGATCATCGGTGAGGTAGAGGGCCGTGATGTCGTCATCATTGATGATATGGTGGATACCGCCGGAACGCTTGTGCTCGCTTCGCAGAAAATGATGGAGAAGGGGGCAAAAAGCGTCCGTGCATTTGCCACACACCCGGTCCTTTCGGGGAACGCCGTTGAGAGGATCGAGCGCTCACCGATCGTGGAACTCGTGGTGACTGACTCGATTCCGCTCCTTGTAAAATCGGAAAAGATAAAGGTGCTTTCGATAGCAGAAATCTTCGCAAAGACTATTGAAGCGGTTAACCTGAACGAGTCAATCAGCACAAGTTTTGTATTTTGAATCCTTTATGATATATTTGCACTCCGAATTTTTGCAAGATGTCAAACGTGTAATGGGGAGTTATCATGGTGATAACTCTGAGTAGCACAATAAATCAATATAATGAAGATAATTGAAATCAAAGGTACCCTCAGAAAGGACCTCGGCAAGAAGAGTTCGAAACTGCTCAGAAAGGACGGGAATGTCCCGTGCGTGATCTATGGCATTAAGGAGAATGTCCATTTCTATTCCCATGAAAACAACTTCAAGAATCTTATTTATACGCCCGACGCCCACCTGGTGAATCTGGAGCTGGACGGCACCGCGCATAAAGTCATTCTTCAGGATATCCAGTTCCACCCGGTAACTGACAAGATCAACCATATCGATTTTATTCAGGTCTCTGAAGAGAAGCCTATTGTTACGAGCCTTCCTATCGATGTCACGGGCGAATCAGTCGGCGTAAAGGCCGGCGGTAAGCTGAGGATCAAGAAAAGACATCTGAAAGTAAGAGGTTTCATAAAAGATATTCCCGACAGGCTCCTTGTTGATATTACCGAGGTCAAGATACACCATTCGATAAAGGTAGGAGACCTTTCATACGACAATATAGAACTGATTGATCCTAAGATCACGACTGTTCTGTCAGTTGCTACCTCACGCGTAGCCCAGAAAACTGAAGGAGAAGAGGGTGCTGAAGCGCCTGCTGAAGGAGCTGAAGCTCCGGCTGCAGCTGCAACACCGGCTCCTGAGGAAAAGGGAAAATAAACTGATCCTTCTTCAATAATCAGGCACAATGAAATATCTGATAGTTGGCCTGGGAAACATAGGCGATGAGTACAGGGATACCCGTCATAATATAGGTTTCTCCGTACTCGACGCCTTTGCGGAAGATTCGGGAGCCCGGTTCAATGACGGGCGTTACGGATCTATGTCCGGGGTCAAATACAGGGGAAGAACATTTGTCCTTCTGAAACCCTCCACATATATGAACCTCAGCGGAAATGCCGTAAACTACTGGCTAAGGAAGGAAAAGATCCCGATCGAAAACCTCCTTGTGATCGTCGACGACCTTGCCCTGCCCCTCGGAAGCATAAGAATGAGAGCTAAGGGAAGTGACGGGGGACATAATGGCCTCGCCCATATCAACCAGGTGCTCGGCACCAATGAGTATCCGAGGATCCGGATCGGGATAGGGAACGATTTCAGCAAAGGCTCCCAGGTAAACTATGTTCTTGGCAGATGGACCGCTGAAGAATGGAAGTTTCTTGCCGGCAGGATTGCCATTGTTGTTGACATGATCAAATCGTTCGGAATCTCCGGAACAGAGCTCACCATGACCGCCTATAACAAGGCCGGCCGGATTAGCAGCAATGAGCCCGGAAAATCAGAGTCCGGGTCAGGCGAATCCTGACACTGAAAAGATCAGGAAATGACAGAAAGCAAATCTGTAAGGATCGATAAATTCCTGTGGTCGGTCCGGATTTTTAAAACACGCAGCATTGCATCAGAAGAATGCAGGAAAGGAAGGGTGCTTATAAACGGTGTCCCGGCCAAGCCATCAAAAACAGTTGTGGCAGGAGAAACCGTCACCGTGAGAAAGCCGCCTGCCGTATTCACTTACCGTATAATTGAACCTCCCGGGAACCGTGTATCAGCAAAGCTCACAGCTGACTTCATCGAGGACCTTTCTCCGGCGGAGGAAAAAACAAAGCTTACCATGAAGCTTTCAGGATCAGGCAGTTATCGTGTGAGAGGAACTGGAAGACCCACAAAGAAAGAGAGAAGGGACCTTGACAGGATCATTGACGATCCCAACGACTGGTAACAGGTGGTAAAAAGACTTATTCTTTATCCGCGACAGATTAATCCGTGTCCCGGGCCCCGAACCGAAAATCAATTTTTCTTAACTTGCATTTCTCTTTTTTGTTTATTACCTGATTGTAAAAGAAAGGGCTTTTAAATCTACCGCTGAATGGGGAGGCAAAACATTGAAAAATATTCTGCCCGGTATGCACTTTTGAAATCGGTCATGGCATTCTGGCATGATAACATTTTCTACCGGAAGATAATTGTTGTCGGACGTGAAAACATTAACCCGGAGCAGTCGCTGATCTTTGCCCCGAATCACCAGAACGCGCTGATGGATGCCCTGGCGGTGCTTTTTACCCATAAGGGTCAGCCTGTGTTCCTTGCCCGCGCCGATATCTTTAAAAGAAAGCTGGTCGCATCGTTCCTGTATTTCCTTAAGATCCTGCCTGTTTACAGGATAAGGGACGGCTTCAGCACACTCAGGGGGAATGACGATATATTCCTTAAGACTATCGATGTCCTGAAAAACAAGAACGGGGTGGTTATCCTCCCGGAAGGGGATCATGCAGGTTTCAGAAGGCTTCGCCAGCTGAAAAAAGGTATCTGCAGGGTTGCCTTCCAGGCTGAAGAGGCTGCTTCATTCAACCTTAAAATAAAAATCATCCCAGTCGGGATTGAATTCTCCCATTATACCCGCTTCAGGCAGGTCCTCACCGTAGTTTACGGAAAGCCAATTGAAGTCTCGGAATTCTACCAGCTCTACAGGGAGAGCCCCGAACGTGCTCTCAATGAGCTCAGGAGCAGGCTCTCGAAAGAGATCAAGAGGCTGATGGTTCATATTGAATCCCAGGAGGATTATGAAGCCATTGACGAGCTCAGGAGCATTGTCAATGAACCGTACAGCGACGACATAAAGTACCCTAAGCTGTTCAGGGACAGGTCGCTAATCGCCAGGCTGGCAAAATTAATGGAGAATGACAACGAGGCTTACAGGAATATCTGTGACCTGAGCTTAAAGGTAAAGAGAGAAGCCATGGACCTTCATGTCACCTACAGGCTCCTCAGGAAGAAAAAGCACCCGCTGGGCTGGCTGATCGTAGGAGTTTTGGTCCTCCTCGCCGCCCTGCCGGTCTGGATCTTCGGCAATATATTTATGCTGACCTTTATTGCTCTGCCGGAGCTTCAGATCAGGAAAATCAAGGATCCGCAGTTCCATAGTTCGCTTAAGTACGGCATATCCGCGGGGCTGGCTTTCATCTTCCTTCCTGTTTACCTGGTCATCTCACTCCTGGTTTTCCATCCATGGTGGCTGGGAATCCTGGTCTTTCTCTCAATCCCGGTTTCCGGATTATTAGCCTGGAATTACAACATCCTGTTTAGAAGGGTTACGGGAGGCTTCAGGGTCAAGCACTACAAATGGACGAAAGACAAAAGATTTGTTTCCCTCAAGAGGGATTTCGATAACCTTATCCAAATGGTCGCTTCACTCAAAGATGAATAGGAATCAAATGCTGGCTGGGAAAACGGCCTGGATCACCGGTGCCTCCTCGGGGATCGGGGAAGCCCTTGTAAGGGAATTTGCAGAAAGTGGTGCAAAAGTTATTGCGTCATCAAATGATCCCGAGGGACTTACCAGGGTCAAAAACTCCTGCGGCAAGGCTTCGGGGATGATCACATGCGTCCCCTTCAACCTCGCTGACACCGCTGAAATCGGGGAACTTGTCGCCAGGCATCTCGGCGGTGGGCGGATCGATTACCTTCTGAATATCGGCGGAACCAGCCAGAGGGCCAGGATCGAGGAGACACCCCTGTGGCTCGACCGGAAAATATTCGAGATAAATTACTTCGGAACAATTGCGCTGACCAAGGCTCTTCTGCCCTACATGGTAAGGCAAAGATCAGGACATATCCTGGCAACCAGCAGCATCTCGGGAAGGTTCGGATTTCCCCTCCGGTCAGCTTACTCAGCATCCAAACAGGCATTGCATGGCTTCTTCGAGACTCTTTACCTCGAAAATAAAAAGAACAATCTCCGGGTTTCGATGATTATCCCCGGACGTGTAAGAACTGCGATTTCAGTCCATGCGCTCGAGAGTGACGGAAAGGAGCACGGGAAGCTGGATGAAGGACAGGCAAAGGGGATCTCACCCGAGAAGGCGGCAAGGATGATCATAAGGGGCATCAGGAGGAACAGGAGGGAGATCCTGGTCGGAAAGGGAGAACTGACCCTTCTTTTCATCAGAAGGATCTTCCCCTGGCTTTTTTTCCGGATAGCAGACAAGATCAAATCAACATAAACCATTAGAAACAATCATTTATTATGAAGGGATATTTTATAGGAGGTATACAGCAGATCGGGATTGGAGTGGTAAATCTTGAAGAAGCCTGGAAATGGTACATTTCAATGTTCGGAATGGATTGCAGGATCTTTGACGACGATTCGGAAGCGAGGCTCATGCTGCCATATACCGGGGGCCAGGTGCAATCGAGGCGTGCTATCCTTGCACTTAACCTCCAGAGCGGCGGCGGATTCGAAGTGTGGCAGTACATGGGGAGGAAACCNGTTATGCCGGAAGAAAGGGCGCGCCTGGGCGACCTGGGGATCCTTTCATGCAAGATAAAGGCAAAAAACATCGACGAGGCATACGGGTTCTTCAAGCGGCACAATGTTTCAGTCTTCGGGACTCCGGCACCCGATCCCGCAGGAAGCAGGAACTTCTTTATCGAGGATCCCTACGGCAATATCTTTGAGATCATTGAAGGCGACAAATGGTTCATGGACGAAAAAAAGCCCACCGGAGGATCATTCGGGGCGGTTATCGGAGTCTCTTCCATCGAAAGTGCAAGGAAAGTCTATTCCGGAATTCTGGGCTATGACGAAATCGTATACGATAAGACAGCAGT
>JGI20215J15232_1000067_pt1 | contig 36838 bp, 33 predicted proteins | sample WetSurMetagenome_2_FD_15232 | JGI IMG/M metagenome (IMG submission 15232) | reverse complement strand
GGAGAATGTTTCATATAATATTCTAACACCTACCCAATTTTACCCACCGATAAATTTATTCCCAATCAATAAAGATGTGCCTGAAAAGGTAAGAAAAGTGATTATCCAAGCATTCTCCCTCTTTTGGCTTGATCTTTCCTCTTGTGGTAATAAGATTCGAACTGTCGCTGAAAGTATAATGGACAATAAAAAAGTTCCCAAAACCTACATTAATAATAAACGGAAAAAGCTCGTTTACTCACTCCACCAAAGGATTGAAAGATTTAAAAAGACAAATTCAGAAGTTGCAGATTTGTTAATGTCTAATAAATGGATTGGGAATATAGGTAGTCATCAGATTGAAAATCTTACAAAAAATGACATCCTAGACGGATTTGAAATTTTAGAACTAGTCACAAACAAGTTGTATGAAACTGATAGTATTAGAATTAAAAAAATCAGCAAAAAGATTAATAAACGTAAAAAACCGATTGGTCAATTGACAAAAACAAAACGCGGCCGCTAACACGGACAATATGGGTAAGTTGTTTGTCATGCTTTTTGCTTTTACTCCTGCACCCAAGACAAATTCGTAATGGTTGTTGCACCCGGACACGCTCATCTGCACGCAATTAAAATCCTGCACCTTGACATCCCGATAGCTATCGGAATTCCGGCTCCGAGCCCTTATTGTGCATTAGTAATGATGTACGCATTTTATAACTTTATAAAGCACTTCAAATGCTACTTAAAATGAAAAATACGTTGTTAATTCTTCTCATCCTTCCGGTTCTTTCCATAAAATTGGATGGGCAGAAACCAATTCTTGATTATCAAGATGCTGTAATTGTCAAGAAAAACAAAGATTCAGTTATTTGCAAGATTCAATTATTACAAGTAAGCGAGAAAGAACTAGATCCATGGGGCGAGGTTTCTGTTATTTACAAAATCGGTGGTAATCCGGAAAAGCAATCTATGAAAGTCAATGAAATACAATCGATTAAACTTTCCTATTCAACTTATTTAAACATTCCTGTAGATAAACGGGAACTCCTCTTTAAAGTCGCTGTCAAAGGTAAAGTGTTGCTTCTTGAATTTCCGGAAATAAGTATCATACCAAATGGGGGAATTGAAAAATTTGGGCCAAAAAAAGTTAAATACTATGCAATAAAAACAGACGATAATGTAGCTGTAATCAAGGTAAAAAGAGACTTAATTAAATTCAATGATATTATAGAAAATTGCCCGGAAGCAAAGGACCTGGTAAGTAAGAAGTCATTCAAATTAGATGATTTGGAATTGCTTGTGACAAAACTTAATGAGTGTAAATAAAATATCACATTGTCTCCGAGTTAAAACCTGAAATTCCTTATGGATAAAATATTGTCATTCACTGACAGACAAGCCTTTCGGGAATGGCTTGGCAAGCATGGGACAGAAAGCGATGGCATATGGCTGCTCTTTGGTAAAAAAGGGGAGCTGGTCACACTCTCTGCCGGAGATGCGCTGGAAGAGGCACTTTGTCACGGGTGGATAGACGGACAAATACAATCCATTGACGATAATTCTTACAAAAAGTATTTTGCGCGACGTTTACCTAAAAGCAAATGGTCAGTTAAAAACAAAGGGCTGGCACAAAATCTTATAGATCAGGGTTTAATGACCCGGCATGGTTTAGAAGCCATAGAATGCGCCAGGAGAAACGGTTTATGGGATAATGCCAAACCAATCCTGATTGACGATGAACAAATAGCGATGCTAAAGGAAATCATTCAGCCTTATGAGCCTGCTTACAGCAATTTGCTTGCTATGTCGCATTCGGTACAACGCGCGTATACCGGATTTTACCTGGATGCCAAATCCGACAAAACCCGTCAGGCCCGGCTGGAAAAGATTATTGACCGGCTTAACAGGAATTTGAAGCCAATATGATGTAAGTGTTGGCTGACACCACCATATTAAACTGCTGCGCCGTTAACCGCAGGCTGTTTGATGAAACATGCTTATCTCACTTAATATCAATTAATATACTAGATTATGAAAACAATTATTTCCTGCCTCGCGATCTTGATTTTGATTCAGGTGCCTTCCATCTCCCAGGAGACAAATACTAAAGTGAAAGAAATAGGAATTAATTTAGGCGGATCAAACTGCGGCATCCGTTTTAAAACAGGTAATCAGTCAAGTCTGTTAAGAATAACACTGCTCTCAATTTCGGGATACTCTTCATGGCAGAATAATTCCTCCGGGAGTTCAAATAACAACAATTCACAGGGAGTAGGATTTAACATTGGGATGGAGAAAAGAAAGAATATTGCAGAGGGTGTTTCTTTTTATTATGGACTTGATCTTTTAACTTCATATTACAGGAGTATTTACAAATACAATAGTTCATCCCCAGTTACTGATAAAGACTGGACTTTTTCCCCCGGATTAGGTTTTATTATCGGCTTTAACTACAGCCCTATTCCCAAAATTATCGTATCCGCGGAATTAATGCCGTCGATTAGCTATAATTATTCAAAACACATTTATGATGATCAGGGCGGAATAATTAAATACTCTTCTTCATCATTAGACTATGGCCTCAGAAACAATGGCATAAACCTGACTTTAGCCTATGTCTTTGGAAAATAAGAACCAGGGGGAAGAATGAAAAAGACAACAAGAAGATTTCTTTCACGGGCAGTATTATCGTTGGTGATATTATTTATCATTACAGTCAAATCTGCCTCATAGGATATCGGGATAGATATTTCCGCATGCAGTGATGTTTTTAGAGTATTGAATACGATGAGAGAGGGTAAGTCCTTCGATGAAGTCTCATCGATGCTCGATTCCGCTTTACAGACAAAATCTTTCCAGGTAATGTTCAGGCATTACAATCGATCGTGGAGGCCAAACCATCTCCCGGAAAAAGTATTCAGGAACATGATCCTGAGCCTGAAGTTCGATAACACTTACCGCAAAGGAGACAATGCCCGTGCAGATCAGATGCTTCCATTCTGGAGGAAGTATTATAATGATCTCCCCCTGTTCCAAAAGAACCTTGATCAGCTTAAGAAAAGCAATTTAAAACAGTCAATCGATTATGGTGTTGCATATGCACAAAGCTGGCTCCCGCCTGAATGGAAGATACCTGATTTCACTTTTTTTATTATCCCCAATGGAGGAAGTCCGGCCTTTGCAATAGGATCAGATCAGGGTTATGATTTCTTCCAGCTGCCCAGGGATTCCGCAGGCAACATAATGCTGAACGAGTTAATCAGCACAATATCACACGAATCACATCATCTAGGAATACGTACCGATTACCCCGGGAAGCTTACCAGTTCAGATTCAATTGCCTATGAATTTCTCTCCATGTTTTTAGGGGAGGGCACAGCCGTGAAGCTTGGGAATAATTATCCCGGCGGCTGCATTCCTGCCGTTGATAAATCAAGAGCCTCGGACATTTTCAAAGATGCGGTAAAGATGGAATGGCGAAAAAGTCAGGAATCTGCCCGAAGAAATTCAGCAAATCGGAAGGAGGAAATTAAGAATGCTAAACAACTCACAGAGCTTGATTGACTTAAGAATTCCGCCATCAAACAGGCTTGAAAAGTTGTCAGGAAATATGAATGAATTTTTCAGTATCAGGATCAATGATCAATGGAGAATTACCTTCAAATGGGAAGAGCAAAATGCGATTGAAGTTAAAATAACGGATTATCACAAATAAGGCAATGGAAAAACTATTAAATATTCATCCCGGGGAAGTATTGCTCGAGGAATTTCTAAAACCCTTTAATCTATCAGCTTACAGGCTTTCAAAAGACATTGGAATCCCTCAGTCCAGGACTTCCGAAATAATTAAAGGCAACAGAAGTATAACTGCCGATACTGCCTTGAGATTAAGCTGTTATTTTGGGAATTCAGCAAAATTTTGGCTTGGACTTCAGAATGATTACGATCTGGAAGAAGAAAAGAAAATAAAGGCCAAAGATCTGAAGAGAATAAAAAGGTTCCCAAAACCAGCTGCATAGGGGAAAAGCAGCACGCCTGACACGGACTATGGACTTAAAAAGCTTCCCGCCTCATGATAATATTTGAGACGATACAGGGCGCCGGCCTCGGCTTTTTCAGCAATTTTTTCCGAACTTTGCTTAAGTGCCGACAGATACCATAGTTTCTAAGAATAAAACATCTTCACCAGGTATAATTTAACTTACAAACAGTGAAAAAGTGCAGGATAACGGTTCTCAAAAGGACCCTGAACAACGATCTGGCAGCTGAATATTGCCAATCACAAACAGGACTCTGTCCATGCTTTAAGGAAGGTGACGTCTTTGTTGCCGGATTCGATCAGCCGGAGAAATTTTGTGGCTGGGCATGGAATGATATTTACAGATTTGTATCCGTATTGCTTTCCGGCGGTAACTATTCATCCGGTGTCTTTAAAGGATGGATGAAGAAAAGCAATGAGATGATCGCCTGTTGTACTGATGCCATTCGTCCCGTAACTTTTAAGATTGAATTGGTGGATGAAAGCGAGTAACCGGCTTTTAAAGGCACAGCATTAAAGCCAATCCGGAATCTGTGCCGGGCAACATCCACTTGATCGCACCGCTTGCTCATCAGAGTTAAAACAAGTCGTGACGGAACATCCAGACAAAATAGCAGCAGCATAAATCAAATTTAATCGATCGAATATGGCGCATTTGATTAATGGCCCCACTGTAGTCCAGGCATCAGGAACGGGGAATAAGGTTATAAAAGAATTCTTTGGTCTTGTTAACAGCGCGACCCGGGAAGCCAGCATTGCTCACATGGTAAGTCCTCCCGGATGGTCAGAGCCCGGTCAGCGCCCTGAGTTCAACGAGTACACTGTTGTGCTGAAGGGTAAGCTGAGGGTCGAGACCACCGGAGGAGAATTTTTGGTATCTGAAGGCCAGGCAATCCTGGCGCCTGCAAATGAATGGATAAGATACAGCACACCCGAAGGGGCAGAGTATATCGCCGTATGCGTACCGGCATTTTCCCCCGATACGGTGCACAGGGATGAAGCTTAGAGTGTTATTTGATTTCCCCGGTGCTCTCCGTTTCTTCCCTGTGCTCTCCGTGTTTTCTCAGTGCTCTCTATGTAACCCAAAATTGAACTTTATCCCGCGACCCTTGTAACTAACCCGTCAGGCAAAACACTTGGAAAATGGAATTTAATCCGGGCAATAACATAGTCAGGCTCTGTCTCCGGGGGATGGAACTGGAAGATGAGGGCAAGCCAGATGATGCTACAGGAGTATTCCTCAGGGCATGGAACGAAGCGGCAAACAACTTTGAAAAGTATCTCGCCGCTTATTTTGTTGCCAGGCATCAGAAAGATGTTCCCGGCAAGTTGAAATGGCTGGAAACATCCCTGCAGTTCGCATCGAAAGTAAATGACCTGACCGTTGAAGGGGCTTTTTACTACCTTTACCTGAACATTGCCAAATGCTATGAGGAGCTGGGCGACCCCGGAAACTCAGGGAAAAATTATGAGCTGGCGATGTCGTTCAAAGACAGGCTGACGGACACCGGACCGTTTTATCACGGCACGAAAGCAGATCTGAAAACCGGCGATATGCTGACGCCCGGGGGAAGTTCCAATTACAAGCAAGGGGTGATAATGAATCATATTTACTTCACGGCCTCGGTCAATGGTGCCGGACTCGCGGCGGCACTGGCCAAAGGAGAGGGGCGTGAACGGGTTTACATTGTCGAGCCGACCGGGAGCTTTGAAAATGACCCGAATGTCACTGACAAAAAATTCCCGGGTAATCCCACCCGCTCGTACCGTACCCGGGAACCCCTGAGGATTACCGGCGAAGTGACGGACTGGGTGAGGCAAACACCCGGGCAGCTCCAACAATGGCGCGATAAGCTTGCCAGTTCAAAGGGAGATATCATCAATTGATGCCCGGTATTCCCATACCAGGACTGGTAATTGGAATAGCCCTTAAATTAAATACCGTCTGACAGGCTGTTTAATATTAATTTAAAACGCCTGCTGAATCTGTTAATAAAATAACAGTACCCGGGAGTCCGCTTGTTACTTATCCCTCCTGGTGAACTCAATATTCTTCAGCCTCCCTACATCGACTATTACAAAGGAGGTTATTTTACCGCTTTTGTCCTGCCTGAATTCAATCATTCCAAGGGAACCGTAGAAACGGTTCCCCATGGTGTGATGAAGAACCATGTGCGTGTCGATGTTCACCATCCTGAAGCTCTTTGGAAGGGTCGCCGAAAGTTCGCCATCCGTGATACTGACAGGATAGGTGACATTAAGGGCCCTGTTCTCGTATTGCCCCGTAAATGCCTTCATTTCACCGGCAGTCAGGGGCTTTGGTGAGATATATCTGATGCCGTGGGGATTCTGCCCGCTCTGGTGCCAGATAATTTCATTTACCTTGTTGCCGGTGCCCCTGACGAATGTGCACTGTGCGTCGAAATCCTTCAGGAAGAATTCATTTTCCTTCTCCGGATACATTACGAATTTCGGGGCTCCCGGAATTATGAGCAACAATGTATCCCCGGTATTGTCGAACTTCAGCACCTGGCCGTCTGACATCAGGTAACTTCCCTCATATAAGTTGTACAAGGACTTATCAACCAGGATCTCCTTATGATCCTTATTCTCCTTCGGCAGCAGCTTGTCTTTGAGGCAGTATTCAGCAACTGATACGCATATTTCCCGGGGATCAACAGCCTCATTGTTGGAGATCACCGATACGGCGAGAGACTCATCCGGCACATAAAAAGAATGTGCCTTGAATCCCATTGTGAATCCTCCATGGTCGGCTATCCTGAGGCCCCGGTGCTTCCAGACTGACAATCCTCCCGTGTAGTTAATCGTGTCGCCATTGTTAAGGGTGTCGCGTGCAATCAGCAGATTACCGAAAAGCTTCCCGCTGCCCAGGACCGGACTGGTGAAATTCGACAGCCACGGGATAATATCGTCAAGGGAGACCAGGACATTTGTCGATCCGTATATTGACTCGCCTGTCGAAGTCACCTCCACATAAATGTCGCCCTGCTTCCGGTAGCCTGAGGCGAGGTTAGGGATGATCTTTCCCCGGCTGTCATAAATGGTGGCGGTTTTCATTCCCAGGGGAGCAAATATCCGCTCCTGAATATATTCCCTGAAAGATTTCCCCGTCACTTTCTCCACAACCCGTGCGAGAAGGAAATAGTTGGCATTCGAATAATTCTGTTCGTCGCCGGGTTTGAAATTAAGCTTGCTGTAATTTACCTGCATTGCAGATTCATCCTCACCATCCCAGGGCATCTCGAGGGAGAGACCTGCAAAGAGCCGGAGGTTGTCGGATGAGGGAATGCCTGAAGTGTGGTGCAGCAGCTGCCGCAAAGTGATATCCCTGAATGCGGTGAATTCAGGCAGGTATTTCCCAAGCTTATCATCGAGGGCCAGCTTGTTTTCTTCCTCAAGCATCATTACGAGGAATGCTGTGAATTGCTTTGAAACCGAAGCGAGGTTGAAAAGCGTTGAATCACTTACCGGGATTCTGTAGGTAAGGTTCGACATGCCAAATGTTTGCTTGTAGAGGACCTTTCCTGACCGGACTACGCATATGGCTCCCCCGGGATCGTTACCGGGGAAGCGGGATGATCCGATCGAATCGATTTTTGCCTTGAGCTGATCAGGCTGGGCATTGATTGTAAGTATGGCGGCCATAAATACGGCGATGGAGATGAGGCATTTCATTTTCATGGTAGGAACTGGTTTTTGTATAAGAGACTCGCTTGAAATGGAAATGTTGCAGCGATAATGTGATTGTGCAATTGTGCAATTCTGCAATTGTGCAATTGAGTGATTGAGCGATATGATTACCCGAAGCTCAAAACGGGTCAATCGCATAATTGCATTAATTGTAAGGATTGCCCCGACGGATTGGTCGGGATCTCCGCTTCGCTCCGACATGATTGCAAGATTTCACGACACGGCAAAAGCCGAATTATGCGGGTTTTGTATCTATAAGACGCCGGCTGCCTTTTTTGCCGCTTCGAGATGAAGAAATGCCTCATGATTATAGATAGCATCCCTGAGCCTTAAATCCCAGCTTTTTTGCAGGATTGCCAGGGCTTCCGGGAATCTTCCCTGTTTATATAATCCCCAGCCCTTTGTATCCAGCAGCTTATAGTCGGCCGGACTTATCGCCAAGGCTTTTTCGATGAGTACAAATCCCTCTTTCATGCTCCGGTTATTATCAAATAGGAACCTGGCAAGATTATTTATTCTTGCCGTGTTATCCGGTTCGGTTGACAATGCCAGCCTGTAGTACGCCTCTGATTTATCCGGAATACCCGCCTCTTCATAAATAGTTGCCAGGTATGTCAGGGTTTTCGCCTCGGACCATGACAACTCCCTGGTGACAGGCCTGAGCTTTTCAATAAACCTGGCAGCATTCTGGGTATCACCTTCGGTCAAAGCCATTATAGCTTCTCCTTCGAGAAGCTCAAGGTTGCCTGGAAAATCCCTTTCCATCCTTTTGAACAGGTCTTTCTCTTTTTTGTATTGCCCTGTCTTGCGATACACCGGTATCAGATGGCTGCAGATACCAGTATAGGAGGGTTTAATGCCGCATTTATCATAGATCTCAATAGCTTTTTCATACTCAGGTATTGCTTTATCATATTGACCCAGATCAAGATAAGCAATACCAACAATAAAATGATAGTTAGGCGACTGATCATCGATTTCCAAAAGTTTCTTTGCGTAGCTGAGGCTTTCCACAGGCTTTCCAAAACAGACCGAAGAGATCCATTCAGCAACTAATTTCTGCTGATGGGGCATTTTGTCCTTTTTCCCATTTACAATCTGTGCACATTTTTTTGCCTTGTCGTACAGGCCTTGATTGAGAAACGCATTTGAAAGCATCACATACGCGTACGTAAAACCAGAATCGGCACCTATTGCCTGGGAGTATGACCTTTCGGCCAGCTGCCAGTTTCTTTCATTGAAAGCATTCTGCCCTTCGATAAAATACCGGAATGCTTCAGGAGATGTGACAGATGTAACCCTTTGGATATCCGGAGAGATTCCTATTCCGAGTTTTGAAATAATAAGCACATTACAGAGCATAACCTTAAGGGAATCAATGAGAACAAGCTTGTCACCGGCTTGCCCGTCTATCTGGAATGATTTCAGGGCATCACCAGTCTTTGTATCGACTATCTGCGCATTCAGGCGTAATGTCGAACCTGAAAGGTTAATGCTGCCATTGATAAACAAATCTGCATCCAGCTTTTTGGCTATTGAATTCGCAAAAGAATTGGCAAATGAATTAGAATTATATGAATCTTTATTTTGAAGCACCGTATTGATCAGTTCAGGCTGCCTGACTTTAATATCCTCCGGGTTTTCAGAAAGAAAGGTATTGATATTATCCTGGATCACCTGTTGCCATATATTCCAGGTTGTGTCATTTGTCATATTCTGAAATGGCATCACTGCAACTGTAATCTTTTCCCCCGATGATCTCAGCCTTTCAATTGTATCTTTTTTGAAGATCTTCGGATAAGCAAGGATCACCACCACGACCAATAAAATGGTTATGACCAGGCTGCCTTCAGTAATCAGTTTCTTCGGAGGCTTTGTTGCCGGTTCCTTCGTCTCAGGTTCGGTTGCTGCCTCCGTCCTTGTTATGCCTTCAGGTGTAATATCGAATATCCATGAAAAGATGAACGCTATCGGGAATCCCAGGGCCAATAGGAATATCACCAGGGTGGTTGTCCAGTCCGGGAGTGACAATGCCGGTGCAAGAATATCGGCAAGCTGCAGCAAAATGAACGCTGTTGCAGCGTATGTAACTATAACTTTGCCGGTCTTGCGTTTTTTTAGTTCTTTCCAGAACTTCTCTATGCTGTTTAGCTTCCGGGGCATGAGGCTCAACCTTATGGTAAGTAAAGATATTAAAGTTTAATCGCACAACACTCAAGCTTTACTGCATTTCCCTCACTGCCTGTATGAACGCCCTGATATTGCCTGTGGGCGTATCAGGCGCCATCCCGCCTCCGCATGACCATATAATTCCCGAGTGATCGTCGCAGGACCTGATCATTTGGCTGACACAAGTCCTCACATCTTCCTCGGAACCCATTGCCAGGATCTCCCTGGGCGGAATATTCCCCAGTAATGTCACAGAATCACCTGCCAGGGACCTGATTTCGTTAATTGAATGGTTAAAGCTGAAATTGAACATATTGACCCCGATCTCCTTAAGATATTTTGCACAAATAAGACCTGATGCATCGTTATGAAAGAATTTGACCCTGGCATTAAATGTCCCGTAGATTCTTTTCAAGTGTGGCAGGACAAACATTTCAAAATCAGGTTCTCCCAGGAATCCGACAATATCATCCAGGATAAGGATCCCGTCTATATCCCTGAATTTCTCAAACTGGAGACCCAGCCAGTCGATTACAAAATCAGTAATCGTGGCAAGTCCTTTCTGTGCCTCTTCGGGAGAAACAGAAAGCGCCAGCAGGAAATCGGTCATGCCAAACAGGAAAGAGCCAATATTTAATGGCCCCCGGCTTACGGCAAACCTTATATTGCAATCATTTTGTTTTATCCGCTTCTCATACCTTTGCATCCGGTTTATTACGAATGGCAGAAGCCCGTCACTCTTTACATCAGGCTTTAACAGACCGGCGATGTTTTCAGGATCGGCTCCGATCCTTTTTGGGTAAGGAAAATCATTTTCACTCCAGACAAGTTTTGAACCGAAGGCTGAAGGTTCAGTGCACATGCCAAACTCAGCCCAGAATCCCGGCAGGAACATGACTTCAGGGAATTCCTTAATTGCCTGCATGTTTGAGTTGAACCAGGTTTCGGGATCAGCATAGTAATCCAGTATGCTTGAGCCGTACCATTTTGGCAGCCAGGGACTGTCGATGATAAAACCTACTGGCGGCTCTTTTGTGATCTTCCCTTCAATAATCTGTACCAGGTTTTTCCAATGTATTTCCTTCATGGATATTTTTATTTAGCTCATTTGGCTGATCATGCGATAATATCCTCACTGAAATGACAGGATATCTTCAAATATATCGCAAGTGGTTGTATTATAAAAGCTTTTATTCTAATTTTAGTTGGGCATTATCCCGGCACCAGATGACAAAAGCGGTTATTATTGGTTTTCTCCTTTTAATGCTGACTGCTATTGCCGGCTCTCAGACAAACAGCCTTAAGGTTACCTGCACGAAAGAGCCGGGGAGTTTTATTGTATCCTCCCGGGGGAGAACAGCACAAATGCTAATCAGTGAGCACGATTATCCCGGGGTAATCAGGGCATTTAAAGTTCTCCAGGCAGACATAAAGGCTGTTACCGGCAATTTGCCTGTAATGTCAATGAATAAGAAAAGATATGCGACTGATGTAATAATAGCAGGCACTGTGGGGCATAGTCCAATTATTGATGACCTGGTAAAAAGGAGAAAAATCAGTGTTGACGACATATCAGGTAAATGGGAATCATTTATCATCCAGGTTGTTGACAAGCCTTTTAACGGAGCGGGCAAAGGATTGGTAATTGCGGGAAGCGACAAGAGAGGCACGATTTACGGGATTTACGAAGTTTCTGGTAGGGTAGGTGTTTCTCCCTGGTACTGGTGGGCTGATGTTCCCGCAAGAAAAAGCAAGGAGCTCTTTATTTCTGATGTCCGCCTGGTTTATGGAGAGCCCTCGGTAAGGTACCGCGGGATCTTTCTGAATGATGAAGCACCGGCCTTGACTAACTGGGTCGCATTCAAGTATGGCATGGTACCCGTTTCCGCCAGGCCGCCGATTCCTCCCGGAGTCGCCAATTATGGCCATGAATTCTATTCAAGGATCTTTGAGCTGCTTCTCCGGCTGAAGGCCAATTACCTGTGGCCTGCAATGTGGAACAATGCATTTAACGAGGATGATCCTTTGAATGCCGCCATGGCAGACGAATACGGCATTGTGATGGGAAGCTCTCACCAGGAGCCCATGCTGAGAGCGCAGAAGGAATGGGACCGGCGTTACCTGGCGACCCTTGGCAGCTGGAACTGGACAAAACATGCCGACACACTGTTAAAATTCTGGCGTGAGGGAATAAGACGCAACCGCAATTTTGAGTCACTAATAACAATAGGACTCAGAGGCGCCGACGACACTGAGATGGGGCCCGGAGGCCCCCATGCCAATATAGACAAGCTTGAAAAAATCGTTGATGTTCAGAGAAAAATTCTTTCTGAAGAAATTAACCCGGATGTAACAAAGATACCCCAGCTCTGGTGTCTTTATAAAGAAGTTCAGGATTACTATAACGCCGGCATGCGCGTACCGGATGATGTGACGTTGCTGTGGGCGGATGATAACTGGGGAAACCTGCGGAGGGTGCCTACCGCTGCCGAGCGGACAAGGGCAGGAGGTGCAGGGATTTATTACCACTTTGATTATCATGGCGGACCGAGAAGCTACCAGTGGTTAAACACAAACCCTGTTTCAAAAGTCTGGGACCAGATGGCCCTTGCAAAACAATATGGCGCCGACAGGATCTGGATTGTCAATGCGGGTCATTTCAGGGGATATGAATTACCGGTAGAATATTTTCTCAGCCTGGCCTGGAATACTGAAGCTCATGAAGTTTCTGATATAAAAGGTTTTACAGAGCAGTTTGCCGAATCTGCTTTCGGGCCTGCCCATGCCGCCGAAATTGCCGGGATGATTTCTAAAATAACAAAGTACAACAGCCGGTGCAAACCTGAACTGCTCTCTCCTTCAACTTTCAGCTTGACCAATTACAGGGAGGCAGAAAAGGTTGTTGCTGATTTCAGGGACCTGGCTGAAAAGGCTGAGCAAACCGGAAATCTTCTGCCTCCTGAAATGCATGATGCATATTATCACCTGGTTTTGTTTCCCATCAAAGCAAGCTGCCTCCTGAATGAATTATATTTCACAGCGGGGAAGAACGAACTCTACGCGGAACAGGGGAGAGCTGCGGTAAATGAAATGGCAGAAAAAACGGAAACGCTCTTCAGGGCCGATACAAGCCTGATGGGATATTACAATCGTGAATTTGCAGGGGGGAAATGGAATCATTTTATGGATCAGACACACCTGGGCTATAAGAGCTGGGTTGACCCGCCGGTAAACAGTCTCGATGCTCTTAAAATCCTGAGAATCGGAATTCCGGATAAAGCCGGCATGGGAATATCCCTTGAGGGCTCGGGTAATGTATGGCCCGGTACGGACCAGCCCGCTCAGCTTCCCGGATTTGATGTTTTTAACAGGCAGGAAAGATACCTGGAGATCTTCAATAAGGGCAGTCAGCCATTTTCATACTCAATAAAATGTGACCGTCCCTGGATAATCGTGAAAGACACATCGTGCCAGGTAATTACCGAAAAACGCGTTTCTGTAAATATCGATTGGGAAAGGCTTCCGGCCGGAAGTCAGACTGGCTCTGTAAGGATAAAAGGTACCGGCTCAGATGTTACCGTAAACATTTCAGTATTTAACCCAATCCTTAAGCAGTCGGACCTGAAGAAAGGATTTATTGAGGCGGAGGGATACGTTTCAATGGAGGCAGAGCATTTTACTGCAATAAATAACACGGCAACCCGGAATTGGGAAAGAATTGAAGATTATGGCAGGACACTCTCGGGTATGCGGGCCACGTCGTTTGTAGATGCGCCTTCAGCTCTTCCCCTCGAGGAGAGCCCCAGCCTTGAATATCAGATGCTGTTCTTCTCCACCGGTGAAGCAGGCATAAGGATCACACTATCACCCACCCTGAACTTCATTCCGGATAGGGACCTGAAAATCGGTGTATCGATTGACAGCGAGGATCCCCGGGTTATTACAGTCGTACCAAAGGATTTCAGTGCGATGAACGGGAATAAAGAGTGGGAACAGACTGTGACGGACAATGCAAGATTTATCGATCTAAAACAGATTATCCGTTCACCGGGATACCATACTCTTAAGATCTGGATGATAGACCCGGGCGTTGTGATTGAGAAAATCGTACTGAATACGGGAGGGGTCAGGGAGAGCTATCTTGGTCCGCCGGAAAGCTTTTTTATTAAATAAGAACCAAACGGGAGGCAATAATATGCTTTCCAATTTTTTACTTGTCAGTTGCAAAAGGCGAAGCCGGCAAACCTTCCTTGTTTTTAAGATTTGCCCCCGCCGGGTTATCGTCCCATGCGTAGCGGACCACGGCAGGATCAGCCACCTTTTCGCTCCAGACCCTTACTCTGTTTTTTGACAGTACAGTTGCATTAGCCCATACAAAGCAGCCATCACCTGAAGAAATCTGAAAACCATCGAGAAGGGAATTCGCGTACAATCCTGTACCCACTGATTTAAAATTCAGGACAATGCTGTTCGCGATAACTTCCATCGACTCATACAATGGACCTGAGCTCACGACCAATGTATCCTGGTAAGCCACACGGGCGGCTTCAAGAGCTAATCGCCTTGCCACTTCTTTTTTATTAAGGGGATGAATATCGTTCCACTCACCTATGTCGTATGTCACAGCCATTCCTGTATTTGGCAATTGCAAAGCCAGGCGCTGGGCATTGCGTAATTCAGCCCAGTCGCTTTCAACAGGTTGTTTCCCTGGGATACCCAGGTTGGCCAGCTGCACGTACAGGAAGGGTAAGTCAGGGTGTTTAAACTGAGATCTCCAGTCGCGGATCAGATCCATAAAAAGCCGGCAATATTCTTTTGCACGTCCGGTGTTGGATTCTCCCTGGTACCAGATCACTCCTTTCAGCTGAAAGTTAAGTACAGGATTGATCAGACTATTATAGAGGCCGCCGGGTCTGAACCGGAGGATCCCGGATGAATCCGGTCCCATTGTGGCGCCAACATGATATTTCCAGTCTCCTGTCAGATCAATGACCGATGAACCTATCCGGACCTCATATGGCTTTTCTTCTACCAGTCCTCCTTTCCCGCGCTGACATATCAGGCGAAGCATAAGTTTGTTATTCCCGGCTTTTAGTCTGCCTGCGGGAATTTTATATATCCTTGGGGGGTACTGGTATGATGTGGTACCTATGAAAGCGCCATTCAAAAAAGCGGAATCACTGTCAATAATTCTCCCCAAACGAACAACAGTATCTTTATTTGCCAGGGAATCAGCGACTTCAAATTCCTTGCAAAACCATATTGAGCCAAATTGCATGTCGACTCCTTTTTCGGTCCAGTACCCTGGTAAGGACATTTCGGGCCACCCGGCAACATCAGCATCTCGCTTTGACCACCGAAAAACCCCCGGATCGTTATGGTTCATCTCTTCGAACCAATTGTTTTGATTCTCACTTTTTCCCGGCCCGGCAGAGTCAATCCTTGTTTGTTCTGTCTCCCATTTATCCAGATATTTCTTCGCGCAGGCTTCGCTTAACCACGATTCAGCAGGTGAACCGCCTATTGCAGAGCAGACCAGACCGACAGGGATCTTGTATTTGTTGTTCAGTTCGGCAGCAAAGAAATATGCCAGGGCAGGGAAATCCAAAATATTTTCCCGGGTGGCAGGTACCCATGAACCATCCTTAAAATCCCTCCGCGGGGTTTCGGAATCTCCACGGTCTGACGATCTGAAGAGTCTTATATCCTGGTTGTCAATATTTTTTACTTCATTATTATAGAGATCCAATACCCGCCGGACCGGCAATTCCATATTTGACTGACCCGAACACAACCACACATCACCAATCAGGATATTTTGGATCTCGATATCATTGATCTTCATGGTGAAGGGTCCTCCGGCTGAATAAGCCGGAAACTCCACTTTCCAGTTTCCCAGTTTATCAGCTTTGGTTTTGAATGTTTTCCCGGCAAATTCAATAATAATTGTTTCTGAAGGAGAAGCCCAGCCCCAGACAGCTGATTTTGTTCCTCTCTGAAGTATCATGCCGTCACTTATCAGTTTGGGAAGTCTGACTTTTGCCTGTAAACTGAGAGGAAGGATAAAAAGAAGCAGGCTAAAAAAGATCTTACAGTTAAGCTTCTTCATTTGAAATTGTCTTAAACCACCTCTTAAATGTAATGAATTGACTTATAACGACCGGGAACAACCAATCCCGGTTCTATTTTTTCCCAGCGAGGTTCCCGTTATTGATCCAAAGGGTGATCCTTCCCATCCTGTCGTAGGGCGGGTAAGCGTGCATCCCGCCGGTGACCATGTCAACGAGCCCGTCGTTGTTGAAATCCCCAAGCTCCATTGTTAAGAGGTGGGTGGGATTATTCGCAATATTGTGCATCACAAAATGCATATCACCGGTGTTTTCCAGCCAGATAAAACTCTGTGATTCAGGTTTGTCCCAGAGATTAAATGCACTAACTGCAAAGAGATCAAGGTCCCCGTCGCCGTCAATATCGACAGGCCGCGCATTGTAGGCGCCGATGAAATTACAGAGCCGGTGATATTCAAAAGTCAGGTTCCCCTTGTTCTCAAGCCACTGGACACCGTGCCATGGCCTTCCCTGGGGGGGAATATAATCAAATGCATCGCCATTGGTATAAAGTATATCGAGGTCGCCATCCTGGTCGGCGTCGGCCATGTAAATCCCGCTCGAGCCGAAGTCCTCATTGCTTGATCCGAATATCAGTTTTTTCTGGAAGTTTCCTTTTCCTTCATTCAGATAGATATATATCTCTTCCCACTCCTGGCTTACCAGGGTGATCATATCAAGATCACCATCTTTATCAATATCAACAAGCTCTACATTTATCGGACCCGACAGGTGCTGCATGATGTGACTTTTGAAATTCCAGTTCCCGAGGTTTTCGATCCATCTTGTTTCCCCGTCATCGTAGCCAAACTGCGCCACTCCAAGGTCCATGTCGCCGTCACCGTCAAGATCCCCCGCCCTGACATCCGAGACCCTGGCAATCCTGTCAGCTATGAAATGTTTTTTAAAATGACAGGTACCATCATTTTCAAGTACGACAACCGAACCGATCTTATCATTGCTGGGAAACAGCAATCCGAGAACAGCGACCATTATATCGTTATCGCCATCTCCGTCAAAATCCTTGACCTGGATATGTGCGGGAGCAAGAAGGCTGTCGGCCAGTTCAGTTTCTGTAAAGGTATTTAGCGGGAATTGCCTTATCCACGAAACTTTATTGCTCCGTGCATCGCACAACACAACATCCAGTAATCCATCCTTGTCAAGGTCAGTCGCTGCAATATTCGATATAAGCGGCGGATCAACGAAACTGTCACCAATTGCTTTCTTCTCAAGAAAGCTGATATTCCGGCCGCCTGAAGTATCTCCAATAATGCCTGATACTTTGTCCTTTTCGCCTGCGCGGTTCATGATCCTGTGTATTACACCTCCCCAGGTGAGCCCGCTGCGCTTCGCCTGGAAATCCAGGAAAAGCATTGGAAGCCCTATCAAAACAAATATTACAAGGATCGTCAGTATAAGATCCCTCAGACGCCTGTTTCGCTTTTTGCTGTTGTTTCTGTCTTTTGTCATGTACTGATCTCTGGTCGTTGTCCTGAAAGGAACGAAGTAAAACTAATAAAAATAGGACCATCATTATTTTCACTGGAAATAATAATTATCTTTTTAGACCTTAAAAAATCCCTGGGCATATTTCGTAATAACATGTCAATGAGGATAATACATTTGAATGAGAAGTATTGAAAAACCGGTAACCAGATTAATAATCGTATTTCTTTTCGGACTGATACCATCACTCGTTTCGCAGCTTTTTACCCATCAGCCTCTGAAAAGAAATATCCATATCACAAGCTTCAGGTATGGAAAGGATCCCTCTGTAATAAGGTGCAACCGCGGCGATACGCTCGTCTTAACATTTTCTAGCAAGGATACAGGACACTCCTTTTACCTCGAGGAATTTGACACGGACGCCAAGGTAAGTCCTTCAACAGATCAGGTTACAGTGTTTAAAGTCAGCGATCCTACGGAAAAGCCCGTGCTGGCAAGGGAGGTTACTATTGTTGCCCGACATCCCGGACTGTTGAATTACCTTGTTTCAAGAAGCAACTACAGATGCCATGTCTGGTGCGGTCCGATGCATGCCTTCGAACAGGGCAAGCTTGTCATTCTTCCGAATTCCCTACTGATTTTCGGCCTGGGATCTGTTGCCGGTATTCTGTTTCTTTGGTTTATGGCGGTGTCAGGAAGGATAAATGCCGGTATCAATCCCGGGACTGAAGGAATAAGATCAGATATACTGGGAGAAGACGGGATACTGAAAAAGCTGGTTCAATCGAGATGGCCGCAGATGATCCTGATGATAGTGGCATTATTGATGATCTACGTGGTAATTCTTACAACGGTTCTCGGCACCAAGGTCTCGGGAAGGAACCTCGGGGTACTTCTCATGTGGGCCGTATGGCTTTTCGCAATAGTGGCCCTGCTTACTCCTCTGTCCGGCAGGACATGGTGTACGATTTGTCCGCTGCCCCTGTTTGGGGACTGGATCCAGCGCAGGTCCTTCTTTACACCGCGAAAGGGGAAGACGCGGGAGTACAATAACAGGTTCTCGGGGCTTTTCCTGAAATGGCCCGCCATACTTAGTAATGACTGGCCAAAATTGTTTGTCTTTATGCTGCTTGCCACCTTTTCTACCACCCTGGTTGCAACTCCGGTCATATCAGGGCTTACGGTCCTGGGCCTGATACTTGTCCCGACGGTAATGGCATTTGTCTGGGAACTTCGTGCCTTCTGCAGATATCTTTGTCCGGTAAGTGTTTTTGTCGGTCCTTTCTCAAGAATGAGTCCATTGGAGCTCAGGAACAAATCACAGGAGGTGTGTGACCGGTGCAAGCCCCATTATTGCCAGAAAGGGAGTCCTGAAGGCTGGGCTTGCCCTTACGGCATAAATGTCGGTGAATTAAAGGAAAATTCGGACTGTGGCTTATGCCTCGAGTGCACAAGGAGCTGCCTCTATCAGAATGTCACATTGTTCAAAAGGCCATTTGCGTCAGAAACAGGTACGAGGAACCTTGGCCAGGCCTGGCTTAGCATCGCAATATTCACACTCGCAATCGTATACAGCATTCTCTATGAAGGCCATTGGCCTGCTGTACGCGATTATGTAAATATTCTCGATAAGGGGAACTGGGATCTTTTCGGCATTTATGCCCTGGTAGTCTGGACCCTGGTATTGGTCATAATGCCCGGGATGATTTATTTGCTGTCATTAATCAGCAAACGGCTGTCGGGATCCCTGGCAAGTCCGAGGACAATATTCCTTGCATCGGCGGGGTCTTTATTGCCTGCAGGCCTTATGTTTTGGATCGCATTTGTGATACCGATGCTTTTCACCAACATAAGCTTTATCCTGCAATCGCTTTCTGATCCGTTCGGCTGGGGCTGGGATTTCCTGGGAACAGCCAATACTCCCTGGCACCAGGTCATGCCCAGGTTTATCCCGATGGTGCAGACGGTACTGATCCTTTCCGGCCTGTACCTGAGCCTAAGGAATTTAGCCGGGGCCAGGAAAGATATTAAGGGAACGGTAATTCAGAAGCTGGGACTCACTCTGCCTGCAGCCCTCTTCATAACCTCGGTTTCAACCTGGATGATCTTCTTTTTTTCCAATTGAGATTTAAGGTTTAATTTCTGAGCAGGATCATTATCCCATTTTGGCTTCCAATGAGGTTATAATAAATTTCAGTTTAAGACAAAAGGCTCGTAACAGATTAAAGTACAGGAGATTCATTTTAAGCATTTTCAGGTAATCCAGAATTTGCCTGTGTAGTTATTTTGCTTTTCGGATAGTTTTAGATCGATATGTCATTATCACAAATCTTTACGACCTTAGTGGCTTAATATTTCCAGGTTGAAAAAACTCTATCGATACCTTGTCTTTGGCATTGCAGGGGTCATTGGCTGCATTTTGATTGTACTTATAATCAACCTTATCATAAATATGCCTTTCCGGCGCAATTTGCCCGCCATACCTCCTTCCATATCTGCAGCGGTGAAGGCACAGTTGTCGGATGCACGGAAAAAAGCATATTATCATCCCTCAGCTGAAAACCTCGGACGTCTCGGCATGGCATTCCATTCATCTTCAAATTACGATCAGGCAAACCAGTGCTACAGCCTTGCCATAAAACAGAAGAAATCTGAACGGATCTGGCACTACTATCTCGGGTATCTTTACCTGGAGAACGGCGATTCGGAAAAAGCTGCCACGGAATTCAGCGAGGTGGTAAAGCTTGATCCAAAGGTAACCAGCGCGTGGTACTACCTTGGCAAAGCTTACGGTGATCTCGCAATGTATGGCAAAGCAGAAGAAGCGCTAGGGAAGATTGCAGACAGTGCAGATGATGATGCGGGAGGGTCAGCGGTAAGGAATAATTATTCCCCCTGGTCTGTGAGTGCTAAATGCGAGCTTGCGAGGATCTGGCTCAATACAGACAGGATTGATGAGGCGGTAAATGTCCTTCTTGCCGTGTCAGGGGATTATCATAAGATCGCACCCGTATACAGGCTTCTCGGCGAGGCATATTTTGCAAAAAACGACCAGGCGCTGGGCAATGAATTCATGACAAGGGTGAATGATCTCGCGAAAGTGACACCCGTCAATGACACACTGATCGACCGTCTGTCGATGATATCCAGGTCAGAGCTCTACCTTCTTCCGCGGATCGAGGATGCTGTCAAAAGTGCAAACCCTGAATGGGCCTATAAGCTGATCCGGCATGCGCTGGTTTACCTGGGCGATAACAAGTATATCATATCCAAGGCTGTAAAATTCCTGCTGGTGACGGGAACCGGGAAGGAAGCTTTACAGTATCTGGATAAGGATCTCACAGGCTTCAGGGACGATTTCAGCGAGATGACCTATGTAGGTGACCAGCTTTACAGCAGGGGCTTTAGCAGGGAAGCCCTGAAATTCCATCTTCAGGCTGTGAAGCTCAAGCCTGCTGACAATGAAATCCGGACCAGCGTTGCGCTCGATTACCTCAAAGCGGGACGGGAAGACAGTGCAACTGTTTTGATGTCGGACCTTTATAAAAGCAACAGCCATGACGTTAAAGTGCTTGCAAATGAGGCCGCTTTTATGCTGATGCTCGGGAAGAAAGAGGATGCCGGCACATTTGTTTCAAAGCTCCGGCAGTTCGATCCTGGTAATCCCAAGATCCCGAAACTTGCCGGAATGATTGCTCGTGCCGAGGGTAATGACAGGGAGGCCTTGCGGCTTTTCAGGGAAGCATTGAGAAAGGATCCGGCAGATATGGAAACCATCCGGGGAGCCTTCGTTCTTATGGAAAGCTTAAAGATGTGGGAAGATGCCCTTCAGCTTTTAAGGTCCTCCCTTGAATACAATCTCAATGAACCTTTCCTGCTAGAGAAGCTCGGAACGCTTCTTGTGACCTGTCCGGATAAAAATCTCAGGAACACTGGCGAAGGGATAAAGTACTCTGAACGGGCTTTTTACCACGTATCAGGGAATGCCGGTACGCTCGTTTCCTCGGGCGTCGCCCTGGCACAGGGCAATGCTGTTCTGGGCGATTTCAGGAAGGCAGATTATTATATAACCATTTCATTGAAGGTGGCAGCAATCAACAATATGCCGGAAGGGTATATCCGGTGGCTCGGACAGTTTGCGGCCCGGATCAGGGAGTCTGGTCGATTCTGACGACGAGGGCTGGGGAAATATTGTGCGATTTTGCAATTTTGCGATTGTGAGATTGTGCGATTTTGCGATTTTGCGATTGTGCGATTGTGCGATTGTGCAATTTTGCAATTTTATTACCGGCTTTTAACCTTGTTGATGGGCAGGGGAATTATACACTCTGGCGGTTCATTTTAAGCCATCGTTCCATGCTGGTTTTCTGGCTGAATTACCCTGTAAAGTACCAGCCCGGTTATTGCTCCGTATAAACACGGACCTATTAAAATGGCAAATATTCCAAAGTATGATGATATGATCAATAAACTCCAACCCAGAGCACTTGCTGCAATCCAATAAAATCTTCTCCTGTTTGGGCTCAATAGCCTGATTTGCAGAATGCCTGTTATAAGCCCGGCCAAAGCAAAAATTAAGGCTTCCGGAAAATGGTTTGTATTATTGAATACATTTATCATACCTCAGTAAATTTCAAGTTTCCATAGTACCAGACCGGCTAACAATTCAGCAAGTACAAACCCTGTTATTATCGACCAGACCCAGGAAAAGGAAACGTGAAAATGTTCTTTTAATATTTCTTTTTGAAATAAACCTGTTCCCAATGCCAGGATGATGCCACTGGCTATATGCATCAGTGTATTTGAAAAATAGGTACCATTCTCATCCATATTAAATCCGAATGACCCATGTACAAGAAACAACGCTATGCAGCCAACCAGATAGCTGATGCTGATGACCCAGATATGGTTCAATGTCCACTTTGAATAGCTTCTCAATTCTATCATGAAAAAAGGAATATGTTGCTGATTAACTACGATTCTGACGGCCAGTCATCATGCCCATTGTCCACCCGGTGACAGCAGATGAAAATGTTGTATTGCTTCCTTCGATCAGGTCAGGCATTCCGGGGTCTATTTCCAATGCAAGTTACACAAAATCCAAAATATCAGGGGTGAAATATTCCGGATCGGATTGTGAATTTGGGCTGATGTGAAAGGTGTAAGTCTTAGTTTTGCTGACGAAGCTGCACTTCGTTTCGCTTGTCAGGGTTCCTTCCATCGCAACAAAAAAACCCGCTTCAGCGGGATTCTTTGTTGCTCTGTCAGGGCTCGAATCGGGCCGAGCGTTAAGTCCCGACATGGTATGTCGGGATAGCGAAGGAGCCTGCCTGCCGCGGGGGCGTTCGAGCCCGAGTAACATCCTGAAACTAAATAGAAAATAAAAAAGCCAACTTGTTATCGTTGGCTTCTTAAAGTTGCTCTGCGAGGGCTCGAACCTCGACTTTTCTGATCCAGAGTCAGACGTGTTGCCAATTACACCACAGAGCAGTTACGGGCACAAATGTAATGAATTCTCCAATATCTGCAAACAGAAGAGAGGTTAATGGTTAACTAGTTAACTGGTTTGCTGGTTTACTGGTTGAGCAGGTTGAAGGTTATGATAATTTTATAAGGGAAGGGAATAATTACCAAATAGTTGTAATTCTATTGAATGTCTTACTAAATCGTGCTAAAATGGGAACAATTAAAAGTTATGAAGAGTTAGGAATCTGGACTTTATCCAGAGAACTGGTAAATCTTGTTTACTCTGATTTTAAGGGTTGCAGAGATTATGTATTTAAAAATCAAATTACGGCCGCTGGCATATCCATTATGAACAACATTTCAGAAGGATTTTGCAGGAACAGTAATGCGGAATTCAGGCAGTTTCTTAAAATCTCTTCCGGTTCTTCAGGAGAAGTTAAAAATATGTTTTATATAGCAGAAGATCAAAAATATGTAAGCCATGAAGTTGCTTCAGAAAGGAGATCAAGGTGCCAACGAATAATAAATGGCAACAGCAGACTGATAAAGTATTTAAAATCGACCAAACCTTCCAAAAACAAATCAACTAGTCAACCAGTTAACCAGTCAACCAGTTAACCAGTTAACCAGTTAACATAATTCCTACCTGTTGATCTTCCCCCACGTATCCTTCAGCGAAACCGTCCTGTTGAAGACGAGATGATCCGAAGTGGAATCGTAATCGACACAGAAATAACCCAGCCGCTGGAACTGGAATTTATCGAGATGACCTGCTGATTTAAGAGAAGGCTCAACCTTGCAGCCAGCCAGGATTTTCAGTGAATCGGGATTGAGGAATTTGCGGTAGTCTTCATCCTTCTGCCCGGCAGGATCCTCATGACTGAACAAGCGGTCGTAAAGCCTGACCTCCGCATCCAGGGCATGAGCCACGGAAACCCAATGAAGAGTTCCCTTTACCTTTTTCTCCGACAAGTGACCTCCGCTCCTGGTGGCGGGATCATAAGTGCACCTTACCTCGACGACCCGGCCCGTTGCGGGATCCTTAATTACTTCTTCACACCTGATGATATATGCTCCCTTCAGACGAACCTCTGACCCTGGCGACAGCCGGAAAAACTTGTTCGGGGGATTCTCCATGAAATCATCCTGCTCAATATAAACCTCCCTGGTGAACGGAACCATCCTGATGCCCATACTTTCGTCCTCGGGATTGTTGATGACCTCCATCTCCTCAGTCTTCCCTTCCGGGTAATTCGTGATCACGACCTTGAGTGGGTTCAGGACTCCGAAAACCCTTGGGGCCCGCATGTTCAGATCGTCACGCACCGCGTGTTCGAGGAGGGTCACATCATTGATCGCCTCAACCTTAGTGTACCCTATCAGGTCGATGAATTTCCTTATCGATCCGGAAGTATATCCCCTTCGCCTTAGTCCGCAGAGTGTCGGCATCCTGGGATCGTCCCACCCTGAAACATGCCCTTCCTGCACAAGCTCGAGAAGCTTGCGCTTGCTCATCATGGTATATGTAAGGTTGAGCCTGTTGAACTCGATCTGCCTGGGTTTGTAATCGCCCGTCCGGAGCTGGTCGACAAGCCAGTCGTACAGGGGCCGGTGCACCTCGAATTCGAGGGTGCAAAGTGAGTGGGTAACGCCTTCAAAATAATCGCTCTGGCCATGCGCGAAATCGTACATCGGGTAAACGTTCCAGGTCTCTCCTGTGCGATGATGAGGAGTCTTAAGTATCCTGTAAATGACCGGGTCGCGCATCTGCATATTGGGCGATGCCATATCGACCTTCGCCCTGAGCACCCTGCTCCCTTCCTCAAATTCCCCGCGATTCATACTTTCAAACAGATCGAGGCTCTCCCCGGCAGACCTGCTTCGGTACGGACTCTCTGTCCCGGGCTGTGAGGGGGCCCCCCTCTGCTCCGAAATAAGCTCTGCAGGCTGGTCATCAACATATGCGAGACCGCGCTTTATCAGGTCAACGGCAAAATCGTACAGCTTTCCGAAATAATCAGAAGCATAGAATTCCCTTTCTTCCCAGTCGAAGCCGAGCCACCTGATATCTTCCTTGATGGAATCGATATACTCGACATCCTCCTTCACAGGATTGGTGTCATCAAAGCGAAGATTGCACTTTCCGCCATATTTCAGGGCCATGCCAAAATCGAGGCAGATGGCTTTCGCGTGACCGATATGAAGATACCCGTTGGGCTCAGGGGGGAAACGGGTATGGACCCTGCCTCCGTTCTTTCCTTCCTTAAGGTCACCAATTATAATTTGTTCTATAAAGCTTACAGATGGTTTTGACTCTTCCCTGGATATCGTATTCTCTTCGCTCATCCCGAATATTTTTAGGTTACAAAAATAAAATGAATTTGGATGAGGTCATTATTTTGAACATCTTTTATTTATCTGCTGCGATCTTCAGAAAATTGTCTTCGTGAAGCTGATCCGGTCCTGATTTTCAATCCAAGAAGAATCAGGCCGGCAATTGCCATGGCGTTTGCTGATGCCTTGAAAATCAGATCTATATTAATACTGCTGATAAATCCTGCGAATCCTGCAATCATTGATCCTGTGATGATCCCTGATGCAAGTCCAAAAGTATGATAATCATTCCAGTCTGGTCCGGAAACCCAGGCAGGAAGTAAGATCAGCGGAACAAGTGCAAGAAGGAGGGCGGTCAGTAAACCAATCAAAGGCGGGAGAGATGGCATTATACCAAATGCCAGCAAAACGATCGCGTATAAAAGAACCGACCATATGCCGCCGGAAATCCCCAGAACCAGGGGTGATAAGGTGCGGGAACCTCCCGGCCGTGGATTTGTATTTGCAGCTGATCGTCTGAAAGCCAGTATTATCAGGATAGTTATAACTGCCATAGCGGCCACAACCAGCGTGAGGGGAGGAGTGAATTCCGGCTGATGAAACACCTTCGGACGGGCAATATGGGTCCATGTAAACCAGGCTAAGAAACAACCGGCCAGAAAGAGTACCATGATTAAGGCAAGACCGGTTTTGCCTAACCAGGACTCTGTCCGTTTCCGTGGGAATATCAGTTCAGTAAGATAAACGGGGACCAGTACCACCATCACCGGTTCATAAATCAACGCCCAGGCAAGGTAAACATAATTAATATCAAATGCCCTGGCATACGTAACTCCCCTGATCTGGATTATCAGAGGTGCAACAGAGGTTTGCTGGATCAGGAATTCTTCAGCGACTGAAAGCGCAACTGCAAGGAAAAGCATTCCTGTCCAGCCGAGTTCCCATTTCCTGGTTGCATACCGGATCATCAGGGCTCCTCCGCCCCAGACCAGGATCTCAATCGGAAGGACAAAAATTGATGAGAAGCGCGTGGCTCCGGGAAGGATCTCGGCAACCAGCGGGGAAAGAAACATAAGCGTCATTATGGGTGCTATACTATTGGATCTTATTATTTTCTTCATTATCAATACAATATCAAGTCATTTAAAATGAATCTATTGGATCTTTGGACCCATGGAATTTATTGTTAATNTACCGGGGCAGATCCGGCTATTTACCCGGATTCAGGTATTCGTGGAGCGAAGCCACATACTCGATGAACCTTTGTCTCCCTGTCGATGTGATGGTGCATGATGTCAAAGGATAATTATTCCTGAACTTTTTGGTCACATCGATATAGCCTGCATCTTTCAGTTTGGTAATCTGGATGCTCAGGTTACCTGCTGTGGCTCCCGTCTGATCTTTCAGGTAAGTGAAATCTGCCTCCTCGACGCTCATCAGAAGAGAAATAATGGCGAGTCTCAGCTGGGAATGCAGAACAGGATCAAGATCTTTAAATTGCGTCATGATTATCCTTTTTTCTGAGCAAATAACCGGGGATTAGGTATCCTGTCAGCATTGCTACCGGAACTGTAAGTTGTGACAGTGTTGGACCGGCATAAAATCCTGCAAGGGAAAGTGCCCAGAAGGTAAGGCCGCCAATTATCAAAGGCCTGAACTTCAAAATAAATCCAGACAGGAATGTTGGGAATCCGGCGGCAAGGAGTATGAACGGCGGTATAAGTTCACTTCTCCTGTTCAGATAGATTAGCATGAGAACTGCAACAACTGCAAAACCGACCCACGTCATCATATATATCACATCAGCGTAGGTATGTGAATGTTCCTTCCTTCCCCTGGACCACCCGTAACCAACCGATACAAAGATCCCGGGAATAGTAAGGAACCAGATATTCCAGGGGGATTTAAAATGAGTGTAATTCATCAGCAGAAATTCCCCAAGGCTGCAAAAGAGTATCAGCCAGCCCCAGAACAGAAGGTGAAAGCTCCCCTGGCGCACATTGGTTTTTGTCCTGGCAATCATATCAGTGATGATTTTCAGGCTCTCTTCACTTGTCATTATTTTTTCATCGTTTTCCATCTTTCGGGTGCATTTGTTAAACTTTTAGAAATGTAAATATGTTGCAAATGTAAATATGTTTATAATATAAACCAAATATTTTAAGGTTTTTTTTTACTTCAGCCGGCCGGGTAGGGTTTTAGGGAAGCTGTATCAAATGTCTGTTTTAACCGCAAAGAGCTCAAAGCATTGGCAAAGGACGCAAGGTCATATAGCACTTAATAAGCTCTTTGCGCACTTTGCGAGTATACTTTGCGACCCTGGCGGTTATTGGATTTTAGCCTTTTGAGCCCTTTATCGAAGGAGTCAGACTGATGGACTACCCTGCCAGCAACGTCCGGTAGTTATTTAACTGAAATAACTATTAAATTTGTCCATTATATATCAAATATGGGAATTATCAGGATTGAGAATATGGAGTTCTACGCCTTCCACGGGCATTTCAGGGAGGAGCAGATCGTCGGGAACAAGTTCCTCGTCGATCTTACGATCGAGACCGACATGACCATTCCTGCCGGGAGCGACAACCTGAAGGATGCAGTAAACTACCAGAAAGCATACCAGATAATCAAAGCCCAGATGAGCGTGAAGTCGCATCTGCTTGAGAATATTGCGGGCCGGATACTCGATGGCCTGTATGCCGAGATGGAAGGCATAAAAAAAGCTACCGTGAAAGTCTCGAAAATGAACCCCCCGATGGGAGGCAAGATTGGTTCTGTAAGCGTGATAATGGAAAGATAACAGAGTTCTCTTCATCAATTCTTCATCATTCTGATCTAGATTTGTGGTTCAGCATGAAGGAATTCATTGCTGACCTCATGGAAAAACGAATTGAAGGACAGGGAATGAATGCATTAAAGATTAAAACAGGCGGGAAAAGGTTTCGGGTGACGGGGATCACACTCTGCCTTTTTGTTCTGTTCCTGTTTGCAGGATCAAGGGCTTCAGGCCAGACGAACACCCCGGCCGATTCGCTTAAGATAAAGGAGCAGTCGGGCAAGCCGGACAATAATGGCAACGGCCGGAATAGGTACGGTTCCGGGAACAATAATTCCGGCAATAACGGATCCGGCCAGGCAGTGAAAAGGGTCAGGGCAGGAAAGCCCGACATGAGCAGGGCAAGGGGCGCCAGGCCGCCCATGATAGTCAGGCCTTCAGGATCAGGGGTGCCGAAAGGAATTGGAAAACCTGGTGGTGTGGGCCGTCACGGAGGAAGATAAAAGCAGGGTTACCGGATGAATTCTGAAAGACCAGGATATCTGTTCATATTGTTCCTGTTGCTGTTTCCAGGCATTTCCCGCCTTGAAGCTCAGCCGGGAGGAAGAATATTATTGCAGCCAAAAGACACGCTGAACGGCCAGGGGAAAGCTTCCGCACATGCAATCTATGCAGGAGCGGGATACGGAAGCAACATGATCTATCTCGGTTCGACCATCTCGGGGAACCTGCCTTTCGAATATGCCTCCGTTGCCTATGGATACCGGAATTCCCTATCTGCCTCGGTATCGGCTGTTCATCTGAATAGCACGAAACCTTTCGGGGCATTTTATATCGGTTCTATTACTTATAGTCATACTTTTAATTCCTGGTTCGACATTTCAACCAATATTTACCGATACCAGGTCGCATCGTCACTTACTGACGCGCTGTTCAGCAGCTTCGTTTATGCCGATCTTACCCTGGGGTTCGACTGGCGCCTGCTTTACTCTAAGATCTCCGCGGGCGGAATGTTCTCAAAGGAAAATACATCGTATTTCCAGCTGAGGAATTCGAGATATTTCCAGACCCCCGACTTCTTCAGGGGGAAAGCCAGCGTCTCCTTCGATCCGTATTTTAATATGCTATTCGGTACCCTGGTCAGCGCTGAAACAGGTACCACAACTGTTTACACATATTCCCAGCCCGGCCGTAAATGGAGATTCAAGAACCCGGATCAGATAACCTACACAAACTTTGTAAAGAGGTTCGGACTGCTTGAGATGGATTTCGGCCTGCCCGTATCGCTCAATACCGACAGCTTTACCATCGAAGCGGAAGCGGATTACGTGCTTCCATTGCACGATACGCCCGATTACCCGGGCCCCAGGGGTTTTATATTTACCCTGAGCGCCTTTTTCAGGATCTTATAATTTGTCCGGAATGAATGTACTGATTGTAGAAGATGAAAAGGGCCTGGCCGAAGAGCTGGCATCATTCCTAAAGGCGGAGAATTTCCTGTGCGACCTCTCTTATACCGGGAGGGACGCATCGGAGAAGATTGCCGTGAACCTCTACGATTTCGTTCTTCTCGACCTGGGACTTCCGGATTACAATGGCCTTGATCTTATAAACGAAGCAAAAAGCTCAGGGAGCGAGGCTTCATTCATAATAATTACAGCGAGGGGAGAGGTTGAGGACAAAGTAATGGGGCTTGATCTCGGGGCCGACGACTATATTGCCAAACCGTTTTCTCTCATCGAGCTGCTTTCGAGGATAAATGCAGTGGCCAGGCGGAAATTCAAGGTCGAAAGCCATGATGTGGTACTCGGTGAGTTCGTGATGCAGATGCAATCGAGGAAAGTGACATGCAACGGGAAAGAGGTCGATCTGACCAAAAAAGAGTTCGACCTGCTTCATTACCTTGTCCTGAACAACGGCAAGGTACTCAACAGACAGCAGCTTTATGAGCATATTTGGGGAAATATCCTCGACGATCAGTACGACAGCAATTTTATCGACGTTCATATAAAGAACACCAGGAAAAAGCTTAATTTCCATGCACCTTCCCCCTGGCTCGAAACAGTGCGGGGAGTTGGCTACAGGATCTCGGCTGAAAAATAGTACTGACCCAGGTAATGATCAGATTCAAGACAAAGCTTTCCCTTTATAACCTTCTCTCAAAACTGGTTTTCACGGCTTTGTTCCTGGTATTTCTTCCCTCGATTATTGAAAGGATCCACCTGCGCCAGATCGACAACACGCTTGTACAGAACAGGGAACAGGTAATGTCCCTCATAAGCAGGGTCGGGATCGAACCATTTCTTACATCAGACACCACGAATACGTTCGGAAGCTATAATATCCTCAAGGAAGAATTCATCAGCCTTGAGAAGATCGACACTTCGGCGGATCTGAACTACATTGATGTCTCGAACAGGCTGATTGATGACGACCAGATCTCGTACCGGGTAATTAACTACTCATTTACCGCCGATAGCCAGAAATACCTTCTTTCGATCGGGAAGAGCCTGGCCAGCATCCTTCAGTCTCAAAAGAACACCTATAACATTATCCTCGGCTTCCTCGCATTCATCATAATTATCACTATGCTGACGGATCTCTTTTATACAAGGATACTCCTGAGTCCGCTTGAAGCCGTAACGAACAAGCTGAAAGGAATCTCGAAGGCATCGGGCTTTGACAGGACCCCGGTAAAAACATCGACCTATGATTTTTACCGGCTCGATACTACGCTGCGGGAGCTTATGGACAGGATCAATGAGGCGTTCCGGAAAGAAAAGGAGATCACGACCAATATCTCCCACGAGCTTCTCACACCGGTCTCTGTTCTCAGGAGCAAGCTGGAGAATCTTTTGCTGATGACTGACATAAATCCGGAAGTGACGGTAAAGATCGAAGAATCGCTCAAGACGCTTTACCGGCTCCAGGGACTTGTCAACTCCCTCCTCATGATCGCCAGGATCGAAAGTCATCAGTATATCCGTGAGGATTCATTTTCCGTGGTGTCACTCCTGGATGAGGTAATCTCAGAGCTTTTGCCGCTCGCTGAAGACAAGGGAATTGCGCTTAAAGGGGAGCTAACCCGGGATGCAAATCTTACTGATGCGAACAGGGCGCTTATGTTTTCGATGTTTTACAATGTTGTCGGAAATGCGATCAAGAATACGGGAAAGGAGGGTGAGATCATTGTCAGGAGCAAGACCAGTCATGGGGGGTTCACCGTAGATATAGATGATACCGGGAAAGGGATGACAGAAGCCGAGGTAAGCACCATCTTCTCAAGGTTCAGGCAGGGCATGGGAGCTTCGGGGAGCGGAACAGGGATAGGTCTTGCAATAACCAAATCGATTGCCGATTTTCACAATGTTTCGATAAAGGTAAATTCCGAACCAGGAAAAGGGACGCATTTTTCTTTTGCTTTCCCTGCAAATTCATGAGTTTTTCATCTTCAGAGGTGCATCTTTGACCCGATGCATCAATAAACCAAAAGTTAAATTTAAAACATAAGAAGATGAGAAGGCATATTGTTTTTTGTATCGCAGCACTCTTTGCAAGTGCAACACTTTCAGCGCAGAACGGACTTCAGGCAGATGCACCCGGAAACGGGAAAGCGGGCAATGGCACGGCTATCCAGTCACAAACCCGGGCAGGCGGCCAGGGGCAGGTTCAGGCCGGCACCTCCACGATGACCCGGACGCAGGCAAGGGCAAGGCTTCACAACCAGACAGGCACCGGCGACCGGCTGCAGAAAAGGGACCAGCTGAGGAAGAGAGATCTCTCCTGTACCAACAGCCAGGCACGCACAAAAACAGGATTTGCAAGACCTGCCGGAGCAATGACGGGGACCGGGAACATGCGAACGATGAGGAATGCTGGGGCCTGCAGGCGATAGGTTCTGTCAACCCCTGAATTCGGTGAATCCTGCTTGCCTCCTGGCAGACAGGATTTCCAAAATTTAAATTTCCGGCATCTCAAATTTCATCAAAAATTCATTATCTGCATTTTATTTTTAGAACTGACTTTAAAATAGCGAACTTATGAAGAAGAGTGTTTTTGTGTTGATGGCAGCAGTTCTGCTGATTGTTTTTCCAGGTTGCACGAAGACCATTACCAATGGTCCGGGCAGACTGGTCATGAACATTACTGATGCACCGTTCCCTTTCAGCTCGATTGAATCGGCGACAGTGACTATTTCTAAAATTGAGCTGAGGAAAGCCGGCGACGGTGTTTGTGACTCGATTTATCCATTTGTGGAGGTTCTTTCAGATACGGTAACCGTCAACCTGCTTGAACTCAGGAACGGGCTGGTTCAGAAGCTGGCTGATCTTCAGGTACCTCAGGGAAGCTACGATCTGGTGAGGATCTACGTTGAGGAAGCTGGACTAAAAGTAAAGGACGGGGACAATTACAGCGTCAAGGTCCCGGGCGGAAAGCAGACCGGCATCAAGGTGTTCATTCAACCCGCTCTTGCAGTTGAAGGAGGCCTGACCTCTGAAGTACTTCTCGATTTTGATCTTTCAAACTCCTTTGTGCTGAGGGGTAACTTCAATAGTCCCAGGGGCATTAACGGATTCATATTCAAGCCGGTAGTACGGGCAGTCAATAACACGACTGCAGGCCTGCTCGAGGGTATGGTTAAGGATACAGCCGGAGTCAGCATAAAAGAGGCCAGCGTCTGGGCTCAGCAGGATACGGTTGTGGCATCGACGGTTTGCGATACCCTTGGCCATTATGTTATCCCTGGCCTGCGCGCCGGCACTTATTCAGTTTTCGCGGCAAAGGAAGGATACGACACGGTTAAGATTGATGATGTTGTGATCAACGCAGGGAACAGGACAACACTGGATTTTATTTTACCGGTAAAATAGGGAAAGGTTTTACGAAAGAATGGGAAAGGGTGCCAAAAATGGTACCCTTTTATTTTTGCAACCAGTAAGGATCACGCTTAGTTACAAACCTCAAATTGACTGCAATTTACAAGGATCAGTATCTGAATTGACTTTTAGGCCCGCTCAGGTAATACAGGATTATTTTTGCCGGAATGCCCTCATTAATTGTTATATTAGCATAAATGATCAATTTATATTAATCATTAACAAATCCGTTAAAATGTATACAGGTTTATTGACAACTCTCCTTGTAATAGCAGCTCTGTTGATTTACAGAGGGATAATCTCGAAAGTGAAAGTGATGCTGATCGGAGGCATAATTCTAGCGATACTCACGCCGCTATTCTTCTGGCTCATGGGATTCTGGGCTGACATGTTATGGTTCCGCCACCTTGGGTATAATCAACGTTTCTGGACATTGTGGCTGGTACGGGCAGGATTGTTCCTGGGTGGACTCTTACTCAGTGGAGCGCTGGTCTATGCCTTCACTTTCGGGATAAATAAAACCGCGGGATCCATAAGGTTAACAGCTATAGTCGTTGCAGCATTGATAGGGGGATTATTATGGACCCAGAACTGGGAGGTTTTCCTTAAGTTCTTCGACCGGGTTCAAACAAGTCTGGCTGAACCCATCCTTAAGAAAACCACGGGATTTTATCTTTTTGTCTACCCCTTCCTTAGGATACTTTATAATACGTTGATCTATTCAGGCTTAATTGCAATTGCAGCAAATATTGCTCTGATCATTCAACCAATGCAGGTTGAATCCGGAGTTTACAAGTTCAATTTTAACAAGATGTTGCAGAACTCAACATTTGCCAGCACCGGGTTTGCCCTGATCCTTTTGGGAGCAGGAAAATACCTTGACCGGTTTGGCCTCTTCTTTTCAAAGCACGGCGTTGTTTACGGACCCGGATGGGTCGATGTCCATATCAGGCTACCTTTGTTTACATTTGTTGCGGCAATTACGATCCTAACAGGCATAATAATGTTAATTCCCCTGTTCAGGGGAAAGATCCTTGGCAGGATTGTAGACAGGAAGTATTATCAGGGTTTTTTACCATTGTTCATATTGCCCGGTGCTGTCCTTGTTATCTGGTTCATTTTCCTGGGAGTAATTCCTCCCTTGTTCCAGTCGCTTAAGGTAGAGCCGAATGAGCTCTCACTCGAAAAACCTTACCTTGCGAATAATATTGAATTTACCCGACATGGTTTCGACCTGGACAAGACTGAGCTTAAGGAATTTTCGGTGTCAGAGCCATTTACACGTGAAGATATCAGCCGGAATCCCGGGATATTTTCAAATATCCGGCTTTGGGATTACAGAGCTCTCGACGATGTATTTAAACAATTCCAGGAAATCAGGCTCTATTATAAGTTCAACGATGTCGATATAGACCGGTATCAAATAAACGGCGACTACCGTGAAGTTATGGTCTCAGCACGTGAAATGGATCCGGGAAGCCTTCCGCTGGCCAGTCAGACATTTGTAAACACTCACTTTCTATACACGCATGGTTTTGGTATTGTCCTTACTCCTGTTAATGAATTTACTCCAGGAGGGCTGCCCGATCTGCTGATAAAAAATATTCCGCCGGTAAGTGCATATCCTGATCTTGATGTAAAGCAGCCGGCGATCTATTACGGAGAGATCACGAATGATTATGTGGTCGCAAATTCAAAAGAGCAGGAGTTTGATTATCCTGCCGGAGAGAAGAATATTTACACTCATTACGCTGGCAACGGAGGCGTTCAGCTGTCGAACTTCTGGAGAAGGCTGATATATGGTTGGAAAATGGGAGGGACGCAATTTCTCCTGACAAGCTATATTACGCATGATGCCAGGATCATGTTCCATCGTCAGATAATTGACCGGGTGAAAACCCTGGCTCCTTTTTTGTATTTCGATGTCGATCCGTACATAGTGCTTGAAAAGGGGAACCTGTACTGGATAATTGATGCTTTTACAACCACGAAGTATTACCCCTATAGCGAGCCATTTGCTTCAGCGGAGAATATCGGATATACTGCTTTAAACAACCAGCAAAATCTCAGCAATCAGATATCGACCTACCTTAATGGTAAATCTTACCTTCGGAATTCTGTCAAGATAATCATTAACGCATATTCGGGGGAGGTTGAATTTTATATTTACGATGAAAAGGATCCTCTTATCCAGGTATATGACAGGATTTTCCCGGGGTTTTTCAAGAAGAAATCAGAGATGCCCCAGGGACTGGTTGAGCATGTCAGGTTTCCTTCTGATATGTTACTGGCACAGGGACTTGTATATACCAGGTATCATATGACCGATCCCGAAGTATTCTATAATCAGGAAGACCTTTGGGTAAGGGCAACTGAGAAATACTACAGTAACATTCAGGCAGTTGAGCCATATTATGTTATGTGGGAGAAGCCTGATTCGCACAAGCTGGAGTTTATACTGATGCTTCCTTTTACTCCCAAGAGCAAGCAGGTGCTGGTCGGTTGGCTGGCCGGGTTGTGCGACACCTGGGATTACGGCCGTCTTCTGGCATTTGAATTCCCCAAAGAAAAGATGGTACTGGGCACTCAGCAGATGGAGACAAAGATCGATCAGGACAGTTATCTTTCGGGTCAGCTTTCACTGTGGGACCAGCACGGCTCGAGTGTCATAAGGGGCAATGTGCTGGTCATACCTCTGGAAAAAACAATTCTCTATGTGGAACCAATTTACCTGCAATCGCAAACGGCCGCCTATCCCGAATTACGTATCGTAACGGTTATGAATGAAGATAAGCTGGCTTATGCAAAAACGTTTGATGAAGCCATAAATAACTTTTTCAGTTCTGAGGGTGGGCAGCAGCAGGTTGTTTCGACCCAGAACCTACCGGGTCCGGCTGAGGATCTTAATGAATTGATTAAGCAGGCGAACAAGGCGTTTGAGGATTATCTTCAGTACATGGAGCAGAAGCGGTTCAATGATGCCGGTAATGCTCTGAACCAGTTGCAGCAGGCTCTCCAGGAATTATCGGACCGGAGCGGCAGATGAGCCGGAGAAGCTATTGTGCATTCATAAAACAGAGTCCTGCGATGAGGATCCTGATCTATTATCGAACGGATTGTTTTGTCGTTATAATTGATACATGAATGGTTAAAACCCTGATCCCAGTAAAAGTCGAATGCCATTCCGGTTACAGGCCAGATGAGCGGCCGGTATGTTTTTACCTTGGGGAGGTGAGGTTCGATGTCATTGAAATAGTCGACAGGTGGTACCAGGGCAATACAAATCCTGAGTTTGCAGTTGCAGATTATTTCAAAGTACTCACCTTTGATGGCAATCAGCACATACTAAGGCACGAGATCAGGCCCGACCGGTGGTATCTTTACGAATAAGCCGCCGAAAAGCAAACTCCCGGGAACATAAAAACCGTAACGTGATCGTTATATATGTAAAGAATTTAGGTGCAACCTGATACATACTATCTTTGTTTGGAAGTAAAAATTGTTAAATTTGCGCCAGGATTAGCCGGTTGGCAGGGTATGGCAGTCCGGCATGTAATAATTGGAATGTTTGGCAGTTCTTTAAATAAAATAAGGTCGGTTGACCGAGTGGCCAGGTAGCGGTCTGCAAAACCGTGTACGGCGGTTCGACTCCGCCACCGACCTCTGAAAGCCTCTGAATATCAGAGGCTTTTGTATTTATTGGTGGCATATTTGGTGGCAAATAAAGATCCACTATAAAGAGTGTTTGGTTGACCTGGTATAAAATAAAGGGATGACAATAGTAAGCATAGAGTAATCTTTGGTGGTTAATTGCAAAAAACGGTCAAATTGACCACCTGACGCCGGAGCAAACTGACCACCCAGAAAGAGCGATTCTCATGTTTAAAAAGTAAGCAATGATCTTTGCTGTTTTTATCATTACTAA
>JGI20215J15232_1000066_pt1 | contig 36876 bp, 36 predicted proteins | sample WetSurMetagenome_2_FD_15232 | JGI IMG/M metagenome (IMG submission 15232) | reverse complement strand
TTTTTATTATGGTATTCGTTCCTACTGAAATGGTACAATGTTGGTTTCCTTCAATAGATATATGTCAATAAATCGTTAATAAGGAAATGTTTGGCGATTGGGATTATTTTCTTGTTCGTTAGTTTAACAATAGCATCAAGTTGATAATACTGATAAAGAACAATTTGATTCGCACTTAAAAAAATGACCGCTTAATCGACTTAATAAAATCAAAATTTTACTAGTAAATACGAGTCTAAATCTCCCCCCTTTCCAATTTATTGGGAGAATATAAAATAAACTCCAGAGTTAGAAAGAGATTTGAACCTGAGGTTTAAGTCTCTTCCCCTGCATTTTTTACTATTAGTTTTTTGTGGACTTTATCCTTTTATTGTATCTATTTTGATAATAGCCAAAACAACCCAGCATTACGAAGTAACTGATTACTAAGACATGTCCATATACTTTGGATATGATGTACCCGTACCAATTCAAGGCGATACTCCCAATTTGAAGAAATATAAGGTATACTATTAAACCAACGGGCCAACGGCTTGGGTGATGTTGAGGTTTCTTTTTTGTAATTAAACGATACCAGAGGTCATAGACAAGATAGATTATTATCGGTAACCCCGTAATTAACCGTCCTATATCGCTTCCATTGAGAATGTTCATTATCCATAAAGCAACGAATGGGACTAAAAGTAAACTAAAGACCGGGGCAAGAATCAATTCCAGCTTATCACGTTCATAAACACGCAAAAGATATACTAAACATAAGAAAGCATAATATATTATTGCAGAAACAACAACAAGATTGTCTATTAAGGCCTGTTCCATTATATGATGCTCCTGAATTAATTATGCAATAATATTTTCACAGATAAAGATTGTGTAATGTCTACACTGAAGACAACAGGAAATAAATCATTATCTGTCAATGAATATCATATTGGTAAATTGGGGTTCAAATCCCTTCCTCTGCACTTTTTTTTTATTGAAATTACCTTATTGTTTCTGCATGATGAAAAACTCGTACCCATAATAATCAGAATATTTCTGGTACATCGAGATTTCTTTTTCACACTCGGAAAACATCGTCAAGGCGGTAGTATTTTCAGGATATTTTTTCTTCAATGCATTGATGCTTTGTTGCATTGGAACATAATAGGATTCTGTCCAGGAAGATTGTGGTAACGTGAAATGATTAAGCAGTCGATACCCTTCGTTCTGAATGAGAGCGATGTTACTAGGGACATCCTTAATATCAGGGTATCCCTCATCCCAGAACTGTTGCAGCAGCTTTGGGACGGATGGTTGGAGAAACACCGCTTCAGTCACCCCAAGATACCCCTTCTTTTTGAGAAGTTCATGACATTTCTTCAATCCATTCTGAAACCCCATGAAATACAAAGCTCCCTCAGACCAGATCACATCAAAGGTCTCGTTTTTAAAATCCATCTCAAGCATCGACTGATTCTTAAGAATGATCCGTTTCTCTACTCCATCACGGACAGCGTTTTTCAGTAATATATCCAAAAAAGGTTGATAGTTATCCAATGCGATAATCGTTCCCATCGAAAGTTTTGCTAGCTCAATGGTCTGCATCCCATGTCCACATCCGATATCAAGAATACGTGGTTCAGGTGGTAAGTTTTTCAAGAACCCAAATGCTTTTCGAGTTGACTGGGTATCACCAGGTCCCCCACGAGGTAGACTGCGAAACAACTCATAGAAATAATCCATTGAATCCATAGTAGTATCAATCCTTTGTATGATACAAGAAGTGTTATAGAATTTATATTGTTTTTTAAAAATATCTCCTAGAATTTAAACAGCACAAAATTCTTTCAAATGATACCAAAACAGTATTAAAAGACAAACCAGATGCAACAATCAACTTGGTGTCAGCATGGAATCTGACTTGTTGAAGAAACTTGCAGAAAAATCAATTTCAAAAGAGCAGCTTTTCAACAAAGTAAAACAAAATAACGATCTGATTCCGCTACTTCTCAAAGGTGTTTCGTCATCAAAACCTGCAGTCCGGTATGGTTGTTCAAAGGTATTGATGGGCCTAAGCGAAGCAGAGCCAGAGCGCCTGTATCCCTTCATGGATTTTTTTATCAGTCTTCTTGATAGTAATTATCGAATATTGACCTGGAATGCGATTATCATCATCGCGAATCTGACAAGAGTCGATAAAGAAAAAAAATTCGATAAGATTTTTGAGAAATATTATAGTCTTCTCGATAACGAGTATATGGTGACGGTAGCAAACGTTGTCGATTGTTCTGGGAAAATCGCGCTTGCAAAACCATATCTGACCTCACCCATCGTTGAGAAACTTCTCAGAGTTGAGACGATCCCAACAACGCCGCATCTCAGCCAGGAATGTAAACGGGTCATCGCTGGACATGCGATCGAAGCATTCGATCACTTTTTTCCTCAAATTGAACAAAAAGAGAAAGTCTTTTCTTTTGTGAGAAAGCATCTCAAGAGCCCGAGAAAAACTCTTCGAATCGAATCAGAGGATTTTCTAAAAAAATGGGGATCAGCGGTTTAATTCGACCTTCTCTTTCGCAAAGAAATTTATGATTCAGATTATAAATTAATCCATTGAAACCACCAGGAGAAAAATTACCAATCTATAAATAGTAGGAATCTATTGCTCGTCCAACATAAAGGGAGTTAATGAGAATATGAAAAAAATACTAATCGCATTAGGGATATGTATAGCTCTTGCAGTCATGCCAATGACAACTGCAGCACCGTTATCCAATCTACGGCCGATGAACATTATCCATCATGCCCGTCCGGCACTCACCAATGGAACCTTCACGGGAGTGTTTGCAATGAAAAACGAATCCGGGTATAACCCACTGGGAGAATTTTCAGGGACATACGAATCATGGGAGTGGACCGGTACCTTTGTTGGCACCTGGACCATGTATAATGGAAGCGCGTCAGGGACGATGACCGGATGGAACTGGGGGTATTTCTTCTACGGTATGCTTAATACAACAGGAAGCGAAGAATCAAATTGGTTCATTGGCCTCTACCGTGTCAATACAACAGATAATACATTCGAAGCTGGAGCAATCATCTTAGCAGAGGAGCATTACATTCTATACATGATGGGTTCCATCTAAGGAAAATACATTTATCTCCTTTCTTTCCTTTTTTTATATATCAAGATGAACATATAAATATTCGAACTTCTATATTATACACTGGGGGAACTAAATGAAAATATCTGCAAATCATATACGAACAACGAGAGTCGTCGTTCTTGTTTTCATAGTGCTATCAAGTCTTTCTATCTCAGGGATTGCGACAGAACCCCTTCAAGATTCCCTGAATCACTCTATCAATTCGGATCGTCGTCAGACCCTCTATGTTGGTGGAACGGGCCCGAACAATTATTCGAAAATCCAGGATGCTATTGATAACGCAACTGATGGCGACAATATTTATGTGTATCAAGGGATGTATTACGAGCATGTTCTTATCACAAAAAACGTTTCTCTTTACGGGGAGTCGCGTGATCAAACAATAATCGATGGCGAGGGAACTGGCAATGTCATCAAAATTCAAGCCGATGGTGGGACCGTAACTGGATTCACACTACAACATGGTGGAATCGGAGCATATATTGTGTATGCATCTTATGTCAACATTATTGGCAATACCATTACGAATAACTGGGAGGGCATTGGTCTTTTAGCATCTGCTCATTGTTTGATTTCTGAGAATACTGTATCACATAATGGTTTTGAAGGGATCAACCCGGTCCAGACTACGTTTACTACGATTTCAGGGAATTTGATCATCGACCATCTTCAAGGCATCTATCTTGTGCAATCCACTAGTAATACGATTTTTGGTAATGTGCTGAGTGGGAATATGCGTGGAATAGAAATACAAGAATCATCGGACGATAACCATCTGTTCCATAATAATCTCTATTCAAGTGAAGAGGATAACGCCTATGATGTCTGTAGTAACTCCTGGAATGATGCGTATCCGAGCGGTGGGAACTACTGGGATGATTACACCGGAGGGGATGCCAACCATGATGGGATTGGTGATACCCCCTATAATATCCCTGGCGGGGGCGGGAATAAGGATTATTATCCATTGATGTCAGCTTGGGACCATCCTCCAGCACAACCAAGCGACCCAGATCCACAGGATGGCGCAAGTAATGTGCCTGTCAACCTGATGATCTCGGTCTTCGTCTCTGATGCGGATCAGGATGTCATGGATGTCTCGTTCTATGATGCTTCGATTCAGCAGTTGATTGGAGTCGATGAAAATGTCCCGAGTTCAACGCGGGCATCCATATCATGGAATGGGTTAGAGAATAATACAATGTATCAATGGTATGCTATCGCTAATGACGGTTCAGCGACAAACCAGTCAGATACCTGGGAGTTTACAACAGGAAACGGGACGAACCAACCTCCGTGGTCACCAATCATCACAGGTCCGACTACCGGCAATGCAGGACAAACGTATAATTATACGTTCATTTCCGTTGACCCCGAGGAGAAATATGTCATTTACTTTATTGAGTGGGGTGATTCTTCCAACAGTGGATGGATTGGCCCGTTCCAATCAGGTGAATCTGTGAACGTCTCTCATAGCTGGACAACACGAGGAACCTATACGATCAAAGCCAAGGCAAAAGATATGCAGAACGCGGAGAGTGATTGGGGATCACTTTCCATTAAGATGCCGATGGGTTCTTCTGAGAGGACGATGTTGTTCATGCATTTTTTCGATAAATTTTTCGAACGATTCCCCTCTGCTTTTCCTCTACTGCAAAATCTCTTTTTCTTGAAAAAATCCGTTCAGTAGATCCATTTGTTACGAAGATTATTCTTCTGAGTTTTGTTTCTCGATGAGAACAGTAAAGTTCCGGGGTAGTTCTGGATAATCTTCGTACATATCAAGATCTTTTAATTTTTTCGCCAGGTTCTGTGGAATATTTTCCCGTGGTGTGTTTTGTAAAATCCATGAGAGTTCTTCTTCGGTGAAAGTGATGGTGTCCGGATTGTACGCAAAATGTTTTTTATTTTGAGGACAGATGATTTGGCAATGCATGCATCCAATCAACGCGTTATGGGATTGCTTTGGAACCAAGGTAGGGAAATCTTCGATGTTTTCATTGAAATACGTGAGGCAATGGTCTGCATGTATGAGGATTCGGTCGTTTGGGATGCACTGGGTAGGGCATGCTTTGCTGCAGAAAGAACATGATGTACATGCGTTCATGAGCTGTTTTTCGTACCAATCGTCGGTTGGGAATTCATAATCGGTATAAAATGCTTCCAGGCGGGCGTAGCTCCCCATTCCGTCAACATAACAGAGGTTGTTCTTCCCATATTTTCCTAATCCGCTTTTCACTGCAAGTAATTTCATTGGTAATATGGCACGGTCAACGGTGTATCCTTTGTTTCCCAGGATCTTTAATAGAATATCTTTACAGGTGGCCCGTACTTTGGAGAAGACATAGGTTGGTGGGATGATGGTTTGATACCGTTTACCGTTGTTGAAAAACTCTATGCGGGTGACTTTTTGTGGAATCCCTATCACAATAATCGAGCGGGCTTTTGGAAGTGTTGTAGGAGAATGAAAGACAAATTGACCATAGTTCTGTTCGTAAAATTTTTTTGATATCATCCCATCTTGTTGCCAGGTGGTGAGTTCTTTCTGCAAGTCTTGGAGATGGATGATGGAGACGGTTTTGAATTTTGCGTGGATCTTTCCAAATTCGGATTGTAACATTTCCGATATGATGTCCATAGGAACGACCTTCCAGCGTTTCTGAGTATGCGTTGGTTGTTTAACAGAATTTCCTTGTTTGAGTGTTTGAGGTTCATAAAGGTGGGGGAAAAATATAAATAATAAATGTTATATATACTTAACATAATGTTAGAAATAAATAATAAAATGTTATCAATAACAAACAAACTAATGAGGGAAAAAAAATATGAAAGGTAAAAAAGAAATTGTTGTAGGCATCCTAATTGCGGTAATGATACTATTGACCCTGTTTTTATATCTAATGCAGACCGGAGATATCAATGCAGATAAAATCTTGCTTGTTGGTATAATCTTGATACTCGTCATTTTTGCGATGTACATACTATGGGACAGAATAAAGAATGTACGAAAAGGATTACCAGCAAAAGATGAACGATTAATAACTATCAACTACAAAGCAGGATACTATGCGTTCATTGCAGCAATCTGGAGTGCTCTATTTGCTCCGTTACTTTTCGACATATTCTCCAAAAATGAACTTAAAGGAAGTGATGTCACAGCAATCGTGATACTTATCTCAGGATTTGTATTCGTCATATCGTACTTATACCTCCATTGGAAAGGGAACTAAGTATGAAAACCCACATCAAGGAACTACGAGCACGCTACAACCTTACCCAAGAGGATCTCGCAAAAAAAGTAGGAGTTCGACGAGAGACCATCCTCTTCATAGAAAAAGGGAACTATAACCCCTCCTTACAACTTGCCCATGACATCGCCAACGCTTTACAGACAACCATCGATGATCTCTTCATATTCGAAGATNAATAAGACCATAGTTCTTGTCGTCNGGGTACAGTGGTTTATTTAGAGAATAAAAAGACTTGCCGCCATGAGAGCCATGCCAAGGATGAACCCAAGAATAACAGTATGGCTATGACCATAGCGATGCGCCATGGGGAGAAGCTCATCGATCGAGATGTATACCATGATCCCTGCAACGAAGGCTAACAGCGAAGTAAGAACTGTCGATGATAAAAATGGAAGGAGAATGAGAAAACCAATTACCGCACCGATTGGTTCAGCTAACCCAGCTAAAAACGAGTATTTGAATGCCTTCTTCCGACTCCCCGTCGCATAAAAAATAGGCACAGAAACCGAAATCCCCTCAGGGATGTTATGAATCGCTATCGCAAGGGCTATGACTAATCCGAGTCGTTCATCACTCAGAGCCGTTCCAAACGTGGTCAACCCCTCAGGGAAATTATGGATTGCAATGGCTAAAGCTGTAAACAACCCGGTTCTCAGTAAGGTCTTATCCACCTTCAGCGTCTGTTCACTAGGCATATCCTTGTAATGATGNGGATTTCGTNCCTCTGGGATGACCATATCAATACAGGCGATGAGTAGGATCCCAAGGAAAAACACGACGATACCTGTGAATTGACCGATCTGATTGACTGCTTGAGGTAACAGTTCGACAAAGGAGACATAGATCATCACTCCTGCGGAAAAACCTAACGAAAACGAAAGGTAGATCATCTTTGGTTTCCGGATAAAGTACGCAATAAGGCTCCCTATTCCGGTCGATAGACCGGCGATGAGGGTAAGCAAAAATGCAAAGATGATATGCGCGGGGAACTCCATTTCGTTCCCCTTATATATCGCCTTTTAATAAGCGTTCGTAATATTGTGAGCTTCCAGTGTCTAGAACCTCCTGGATGATTTTTTCAGTTGTACTGCCGATACCTTTGATGCTCTGCAATTGATACCGTATCGTTGAGAGCGGAACTTGTAGGTTGGATAGTGAGTATGCAGCGAACCCATAGGGGGATTTTTTTCCTTCAAGCTTGAGTAAATAATCAAGATGTTCTAGTATCACGACGATCAGATCATTCTGACTCAGAATACCTTTGAAAAGTGCTGGTGGGATACGTTTCGGTATCTTATAGAGGTTCATCAGTGTGTGAAAAGACTGATGCAATTGATGATAATACTCAGAGGTTGCCTCGCCCCATTTACTTCCTTTGTAAATCATCTGGTACTCGAGTAGGAGGTCTGGATAATATTTCTTAAGAATATTGAGAAAATAATCCTTTTGTTTTCCTTCCTTAAGTGTCATCCCACCACAGATGATGAAATCCACTCCAACATCCTTTGCATCATGTATCGTTTTATGAAGTATTTCTTTTGTATCCGTGATGAAAGGGATGACCGGCATCAGAAACATCCCACAGGCAAGCCCCTGGTCTTTGAGGAAAGCCATGGTTTCGAGTCGCTCCTGTGGCGATGGCACCCCGGGTTCGAAGATTCTGCTGATTGATTCATCGGTCGAGGAAAAACTGAAGCTGACAATCACCTTGCTTGTCTCATTGATCTTCTGTAGAAGATCTATGTCTCGGCTCACGAGCGTTGATTTTGTGAGGATGTGGACCGGGAACTTTTTTTCAGAGAGAAGAGTAAGCGTTTTGCGGGTTAGCCCGTATTTCTCCTCAACAGGTTGATAGCTATCCCCGACACCGCCTCCGACCATCACATACCCTGGTTGTAGAGGGGTGCGTTTTCTTCGGAGATCCAACTCTTGAGCTAACACATCAACAGCATTGATTTTCACGGAGACATCGGTCCCAAACTCACCTTCGACATAGTATCCCTCTGCTCGACCGTCACAGTAGACGCAGTTATGATGGCATCCTCGATAGATGTTCATCCCGTACCTTGAGAGAAACCAGGAGTCGATTTTCTTGTGTTTTCGCAGAATTGTTTTTGCTTTTATTTCGTGGATTACCAGAAGCTTTCACCCTTTGAAAGATCACAACTCACAATGTTTGCAGTCTTGCTGCATGCATTTTTTGTTTTTCTGTTTCCAGTGCAAGGACCATTTCTTGATGTCTTTGATGATGCGGATAAAATCTTTTCCGCTTTCAGTAAGAGTATAGTCGCATTTTATCGGGAACCCATCGGTGATAATGGTCTTTGTAATCAGTCCCTCATGTTCCAATTCTCGAAGTCTGCTGGAAAGGATCTTTGGGGTGATATCCAAGAGACTATGCTTGAGTTCCGAGTATCGTTTCGTCCCTTGAGTTTTATAGAGCTCTAGAAGGATCAGCAGCGTCCATTTTTTCGAAATGAAATCAATAGTCCGGTAGACGCTACAGGTCTGCTGCATGGTATCCTTTTAGATACTATCACCTATAAATACCTTTGTATCTATTATATACCTGGTATAAAAAAGATACTTAGTGATGAAGATGACCAAACGAAAAATCATAAAAATCAACGAAGAACAATGCAACGGCTGCGGAGCATGCATCCCAAACTGCCCAGAAGGAGCAATGCAAGTAATCGATGGAAAAGCCAGACTCATTAGCGACATCTTCTGTGACGGCCTAGGCGCATGCATCGGACACTGCCCGCAGGATGCGATTACCACCGAAGAACGCGATGCGGAATCATACAATGAGAAAAAAGTCATGGAAAACATCATTAAAGCCGGGGATAACACCATCATTGCTCACCTGAACCATCTCAAAGATCATGGGGAAAAAACCTACCTCAAACAAGCCCTAGATTTCCTTAAAGAAAAAAACATCACAGTCTCATTTAAAGAAGATTATCAAACACCACCTCATGCTTGTGGATGTACTGGAGCAAAAACCATGGATTTCTCCACAGAAACAAAAGAGAAAAAAATAGAAACAGGTATCCATCCATCACATCTTGGACAATGGCCGGTCCAGTTACATCTCGTCTCCCCGACCGCATCCTATTTCCACGGAAAAAATCTATTGCTCGTAGCTGATTGCGTCGCATACGCACTTGGGGATTTTCATAAAGACTATCTACAAGGCAATAGTCTTGCTATCGCCTGCCCAAAGCTTGATTCAAACCTGGAGTCCTATCTGGAAAAACTCATCAGCCTCATCGACGAAGCACAGATTAAGTCACTGACGGTGATGACCATGGAAGTACCATGCTGTCGAGGTCTCCTGGCACTCGCTCAACAAGCTATGTCCCAAGCATCAAGAAAGATACCGATAAAATCCATTATCGTTGGCATCAAAGGAACCATTCTGAGAGAAGAAACCATCTGCTAAGAAAACCTTACAGCATCATCGATTGTCGCAGTTTCTTGATCCGATCACGCAACGCTATCGCTTTCTCAAAATCAAGATCATCTGCTGCTTTTTTCATCTCCAGCTCAAGATTGACCAGGATCACCGGGATTTCTTTCCGCGGGATATGTTTCGTATCGGTGATTTCCACGATTTTCTCTTTTATTGGTTTGATGATGGTTGTCGGGGTGATCCCATGATCTTTATTATACTGCAGTTGCACGTCACGCCTCCGATTGGTTTCTGCAAGAGCCCTCTGAATCGAATCAGTCAGGACATCAGCATACAACACCACCTTTGAGTTCACATTCCGGGCAGCACGACCAATGATCTGGATGAGGCTGCGCTCATCACGTAAGAACCCTTCCTTATCCGCATCAAGAATCCCAATGAACCCGACCTCAGGGATATCAATACCTTCACGAAGCAGGTTGATACCAACAAGCACATCGAATTTCCTAAGACGAAGCTCCCGGATAATCTCCGAACGCTCAAGAGTATCAATTTCAGAGTGGAGATACCGTGTCTTTATCCCTTTCTCAGCAAGATACTCGGATAGTTCCTCAGCAAGTTTCTTCGTCAACGTGTTGACAAGGATCCGATCGCCTCGTTTAATGGTCATCTGTATCTCCCGGATCAAATCCGAGATTTGCCCTTCGATTTTTCTCACCTCGACAGGGGGATCAACCAAACCAGTGGGCCGGATGATCTGCTCAACTATCTGCTGTGATTTACCTAGCTCATATGCCCCTGGTGTTGCCGAGACAAACACCACCGTGTGCATATACCGCTCGAATTCTTGAAACATCAACGGTCGATTATCCATCGCGCTTGGTAATCTGAATCCATAGTCGATTAGGGTTTGTTTTCTTGAGAACTCCCCATGGTACATCCCATGGATCTGCGGGATTGTCCGATGACTCTCATCGATGAACATGAGAAAATCAGAGGGAAAATAATCAAGCAGACAGTATGGTTTCTCACCTGGTTTGCGTCCATCAAGATGCCGCGAGTAGTTCTCAATACCCTTGCAGAACCCGGTCTCCTGGATCATCTCAAGATCATACAGCGTCCGCTGTTTCAGCCGATGCGCCTCCAGGAAAGGAAGCTGAGGGAGGCGCTCTTCTAGCTCATGTTTTATTCCCTCAATCGCGCGTTTCTGACTGCTCTCTGGTATCACGAAATGTTTCGCAGGGAAGATGAACAGATATTTCAAGACATCAACAACATCTCCTGTGTTTTTTTGTAGTTCTTTAATCGATTCAATCTTGTCTCCGTACATCTCGATGCGGTAGATATTCGGGTAGTACCCTAAGATAAGATCAATGGTGTCACCCTTCACCCGGAAACGACCAGGGATGAGTTCCGTATCATTCCGCTCATACTGGATATCAAGCAGACGACGGAGCAGTGCGTTCCGTGGGAGCCTTTGCCCGACGCGGATCTCAAAACCAAGCCGCTGGTAATCAAGCGGGTTGCCGACGTTGTAGATACAGGACACGGAGGCAACGATGATCACATCCCGGCGTGATGACAGCGACGCGGTCGCAGCAAGTCGCATCTGCTCCAGTTTCGGGTTGATATCCGCATCCTTCTCGATATACAAATCTCGTTGTGGTAGGTACGATTCCGGCTGATAATAATCATAATAGGACACAAAGTACTCGACTCGGTTGTCCGGGAAAAACTCTCTGAACTCACTATAGAGCTGGGCAGCAAGTGTTTTGTTATGAGCGATCACAATCGCTGGACGTTGAACCTGTTGGATGATCTGGGCCATGGAAAATGTTTTCCCCGATCCTGTGACCCCAAGTAATGTTTGAGCAGAATAATTCTTCTGAATTCCTTCCGCAATTGATGCGATCGCCTCTGGTTGTGATCCTTTTGGAACAAGGTCTGTTTTTAGGGTGAACTGCGTCACGATCTCAACTCTTTTTTCCGCAATAAGCGATTGTACGCGATCGCGAAACGATGCGCCTCATCACGGATCTCTCTGATAAATAACAATGCTTTTTCTTTTTTGCCCAGTCTGAGTGGTTGTGGTTGTCCAGGAAGATAGATTTCCTCAAAGTGTTTTGCGATGGAGAGAAGTGGGATTTTTAGCCCGATGTTCTCAAGCTCACAAACAGCGCTGTGAAGCTGACCAAGCCCGCCATCGATGATGATTAACTGTGGCAGCGGTGCATGTTCCAGCTGCAACCTTCGATACCGCCGTCGTACGACTTCAGCGATCGCAGCTACGTCATCAACACCCTCCACGCTTCGAATACGGAACCGTCTATAGTTTGTCTTATCTGGTTTCCCATTGCGGTATTGGACCATGGAACCGACCATGGATGTCCCAGACAAATGGGAGATGTCGAAACATTCGATGACCTGCGGGGGTTCCTGCAGGTTCAACTGGTGCTGGAGCGCCTCTACTTTTGAAAGGTCCCCAAAGAATGTTATCTCGATATTCTTTCCAACCAGATCAAGGAGCTGTTTCTTTGTTCCTTTTTTCGGGACGATGATACGTACTTTTTTCTTCCGTTTCTGCGTAAGATACATTGCAAGAGACTCTGATGGTCTTTGAGGGACGATCACCTCTGATGGGATGGGGTTTTCCGAGTAATACTGTATGATGAATTCATCGAAGAAATCAGGGGAACAATCAAAGATATATTCGTTTTTTGTCGACAAGGTCCCCTTGTAGATGTTAAACAACATAAGATAGACAGTCCCTTCTTTGATATGATAGTTGATGATGTCTTGGTTAACAGTATAGTGCCGTTGCATCTTCTGATGTTCCTGGAGGTGTTGTATCGCGGTGATCTGATTCCGGAGAACCAATGCTCCCTCATAGTCAAACGACTGGGATTTTCTGGTCATCTCCTGATGTAGTGTTTTTAGGAGCTCAGTTGATTGTCCAGAAAGGATCAATCGAACGTTTCGTATTCTTCTGTCGTAATCCTCTTGGGTGATCGCTCCAATGCAGGGGGCAGTACACAATTGGAGATGATACCGCAGGCAGGTTTTTTTTGGTAATTTTCTACAGGTCCGCAAAGCGAACGTCCGGTTGAGGAACTGCAATACATGGTCGCGTTCAAGAGCCGAGACAAACGGACCGAAATAAAGCCCAGTCCCTAGTTTTTGTCGTGCAATGAGAAGCCGTGGGAACGCCTCATTGGTAAGCTCGATAAACGCATAGGTTTTAGCATCCTTCAGGTTGATGTTGTATTTCGGCTGATGTTTCTTTATCAGCGTGTTTTCCAGAATCAGTGCTTCGACTTCGGTGTCTGTGACAAAAAACCCAACAGAGTCAATGACCGTAATGAGACTGCGGGTCTTTGGGTCCTGTTCCTTTTTTTGAAAATAGCTCTTAACCCGTTTCCTTAGGTTTTTTGCTTTCCCGATGTAGATGATGTGCCCCTCGGCATTTCGAAAGAGATAGCACCCTGGGTTCGGAGGTAGCGCTGTGACATCAATCATTGTTTCTTCCCGTGGAACAAGGGACGAAGGATCTGACCGGTGTAACTCTTTGTGTTGTTTGATACTTCTTCAGGTGTTCCACTTGCGACGATCTTTCCTCCGAGATCACCACCCTCTGGTCCAAGGTCTATGATTTGGTCTGCGCATTTGATGACTTCCATGTTGTGCTCGATGACGACAATGGTGTTTCCCATGTTCACCAGGCTGTTGAGGACATCGATGAGTTTTTTGACATCATGAAAATGCAGACCAGTGGTGGGCTCATCTAGGAGATAGAGGGTTTTTCCTGTGCTCTTCTTTGAGAGTTCTCTAGTGAGTTTTATCCGCTGTGCCTCTCCACCGGAGAGTGTCGTGGAGCTTTGGCCAAGTTTGATGTAGCTTAATCCGACTCGGGAGAGGGTTTCGAGTTTCTTGCGGATATACGGGATGTTACCGAAGACGTCTGTCGCCTCTTCGACGCTCATTGCAAGGACGTCTGCTATGGATTTTCCTTTATACTGCACCTCCAGGGTCTCTTTGTTGTAGCGTTTTCCTTTGCATTCCTCGCATTCCACGTAGATGTCGGGGAGGAAGTTCATCTCTATCTTGATTAGACCATCTCCCTGGCAGGTTTCGCATCGTCCACCAGGTACGTTAAAGGAGAAACGTCCTGCTTGATACCCGCGGAGTTTCGCTTCTGGGGTCATGGTGAAAATCTTTCGTATTTCATCAAACACTTTTGTGTATGTCGCAGGGTTGCTGCGTGGTGTCTTCCCAATTGGACTTTGGTCGATGACGATGACTTTGTCGATCTCGGTGTCAAACGTTATCTCATCATGTTTGCCTGGTGGGTCGCGTGACTCATGCAGTTTCCGCATCAATCCTTTGTAGAGGATCTCATAGATCAGTGTGGATTTTCCACTTCCTGAAACCCCGGTGATGACGGTGAAGACTCCTAAGGGGATGTCGACATCGATGTTCTTGAGGTTGTTTTCCTTGCATCCCTTGATGTGGATGTGTTGTCTGGTCTGTCGTCTGGTCTCTGGTACTAGTATCGCTTGTTTTCCAGAGAGGTATTGACCGGTGAGGGAGCGTGGGTTACGCTCGATTTGTCGTGGCGTCCCATGGGCGATGATCTTTCCTCCGTGGATTCCAGCTCCAGGACCCATGTCGACGACATAGTCAGCGTTTCGTATGGTCTCTTCGTCATGTTCTACGACGATGAGGGTGTTTCCTAGGTCGCGTAACCGTTGTAAGGTTCGGATGAGTTTCTTGTTGTCTCGCTGGTGTAACCCGACAGAGGGTTCATCAAGGATGTAGAGCACACCCATCAGGTTTGACCCGATCTGTGTCGCCAGTCGTATCCGTTGTGCCTCTCCACCGGAGAGTGTCCCTGCGTTGCGAGACAGGGTAAGATAGTTCAATCCAACGTTGTCTAGGAACTTTAACCGAGCATTGATTTCTTTAAGGATGAGATGGGCAATCTCCTCTTGTTTTTTTGTCAGTTTGAGATTCTCAAAAAACTGAAGTGATTGTTTGACGGACATATCGGTGATGTCGATGATGGATTTCTGGGTGATCTTTATGGAGAGGATTTTGTGTTTTAATCGTTTCCCCTGACAGGTGGGGCAGGGGCTGATGCGCATGAATCGTTCCATGTCTTGTCTGCGGTACTCTGATTCGGTTTGTTTGTAGAGACGTTCGGATTGTGGGATGAGCCCTTCCCAGGTTCCGATATGAGAATAGTGCGTGTCACCGTTTTTCATGATGAAGTTGAACCGGATGGGCTCTGTGGACCCGTACATGATCGCATCATATTGTTGTGTGTTGAGGTCTTTTATCGGGGTGAAGATGTCAAACCCATAATGTTTTGCGACTGCCCCGAGATAGTTGTTACGCCAGCCATCCCTGATCGTTTTATAGAGAGCGATAGCACCGTCTGCGATGCTGAGATCCTTGTCGGGGATGATCAGGTCCGGGTCAAACTCCATTTTGATACCAAGACCGTGGCATGTTTCACAGGCGCCGAAGGGGCTGTTGAAGGAGAACATGCGGGGTTGGAGTTCTTCGAAAATCATGCCGCAGATGGGACATGCCATGGTCGATGAGTAGGTGTATTGTTTTCCTGAGGAATCAAGGGCGATAAGGAGTCCTTCTGCTTTCTGTAATGCTTGTTCACAGGCTTCTGCGAGGCGGGTGTTGTCTGTTGTTTCGACGCGGTCGATCACGATGTCGATATCATGTTTCTTGTATCGTTCCAGGGTGATTTTCTCATCGGTCCGATAGATGGTTTTGTTGACGCGGACTCTGGTGTATCCTTCCTTGTTAAGATCCTTGAAGAGTTGCTCATAGGTCCCTTTTTTCTGACGGATTATGGGGGAAAGGATGGTGATGGTTCCTTTCAGCTCTTCAGCGATTCTGTTTGAGATTTTCTGTGGTGATTGTGACTCGATTTTTGTATTATGGGTTGGACAGTACGGGGTTCCGATGCGTGCGAAGAGCAAGCGGAGGTAATCATAGATTTCCGTGATGGTTCCAACGGTGCTGCGTGGGTTCTTGCTTGTTGTTTTTTGTTCGATGGAGATCGCCGGGGAGAGTCCTTCAATGCTGTCGACGTCTGGTTTGTTCATGAGACCAAGGAACTGGCGTGCGTAGGCGGAGAGGGATTCGACGTAGCGTCGTTGTCCTTCAGCATATAGAGTATCGAACGCAAGAGTGGATTTCCCTGAGCCAGAGATCCCTGTGATGACGATGAATTTGTCTCTGGGAAGTTCTATGGTGATGTTTTTCAGGTTGTGTTCTCGTGCCCCTTTGATGATGATGTTTTTCACTTGAAACCCCCTTTGAAAAGAGTGTTGATATATACAAATATATACATTTTATAGTATGAGAGTGACCGAATACGCTGTCGGTCGGTTCTCCGACAAGCACTCGCTCCTATTCAAGGTTTTCGAAGGGATCACTGAAAGTATTGAACAAAGTACCGACATTGACGAAAAAAAAGCAATAGGACCAATACTCACTAGACTTTCAGATATCCAACATTTGAAAGAGAATAAGAAAGAAGAGATGGATTAGAGTATCGCGCTGGTGTTGTTATTCGGTTTCTTGAAGATACCGAGAATCGACAGGAGAAGGATCCCACCGATTATGATGACTCCCCATCGCAAGAGCTTGAGCAATAGGATAGCCAAGGTCAGAAGTATCACTTGCGGGGTTGGAGTATCTTTATATTTCTGTCGGATTGCCTCCATATAGGTGGTCTCAATACTGTTAAGATTTAATGTGGTTGCGGATTGTGCTACTTTAGCCTGCTCTGCGGCCACTGCTGGCAATAATAATAAAAGCAACACAGCCAACACGCTACCGCCAATAAGGGTTTTTCTCATTTTATAAGTCCTCCAATTTTTTGTTATACACCACCAGCATTTAAATGTTTTCGTAACAATATAAGTATACAAAATGGGTAAAAATACGCAATATGAATCATATCATAAAGGGAGAAAACTCTACCGAAAACTTTTTCAGGAGAGAACTGTAAAGACGCTCGGTAAGAGTTGTACAACAAGAGGTTTTAAATAAAACACACAAAACCGCATACGAGGAGTAATACCTATGTTCATTGTTGGTCAAGTATCAAGCCCTGAGGAAGCAGCCGAAATAGAATTTATAGCAAAATCCTTTGTTGTCGCTCACCGAGTAAAAACCCTCGCTCAGAGCATAATCACGGGCTAATCTATCAGTAAAAACGTCCTGGTCCCATGAGGAACTAAGAATGGCTGAATACGTCATCGAAATCGATTCGCTTACAAAAATTTACAAAACCGGAAAAACTGATTTCAAAGCATTAAGCAACGTGGATCTGAGAATCCGGAAAGGTGATTTCGTGGCCATTATGGGACCCTCAGGATCGGGAAAAAGCACCCTGATGAACATCATCGGATGCCTCGACCGACCTACCTCGGGGACCATCATTATCGATGGAGAGAATACCTCCACCGTCAACGACAATCAACTCGCGATCATCCGGGGAAGAAAAATCGGTTTCATTTTCCAAAAATTCAATCTCATGCCGTCTATGACCGCAGTAAAAAATGTTGCATTACCCATGGTGTTTCTCGGTGGTTCCAAAGCGGATCGAGATCAGCATGCCTTCGAACTGCTCGCAAAAGTCGGGCTCACGAATTGGGCGACCCATCGTCCATCAGAATTATCTGGTGGACAACAACAACGGATCGCTATCGCCCGAGCACTCATGAACAATCCTTCCATCATTCTTGCTGATGAACCAACCGGAAACCTTGACACGAAGACCGGGGAACAAATCATGGAACTCCTCGTGGCATTGAACCGAGAAGGGAAAACCATCTTACTCGTCACCCACGCGGTCGCTTTGAAACGCTTTGCAAACAGAATCGTCAACATGCTTGATGGGGAGGTGACTGAGGACACATGATACGAGACATCTTCTCCATGGCACTGGACACCATGAAATCCTATAAGATACGGACGTTTCTCACACTCATCGGCGTCATCATTGGTGTTGCATCGGTTATCATGGTCACCACCGCTGGAAACTCCGTCAGTGTTTTTATCGCAGAACAATGGAACCTCTTCAATCCCACAGGGATGGTTATCGGGATCGGAAAAGGCGGAACAGTACCTCAGCTCCAAATAAAATCTGTCGTCTTCACAACAAACGATGTAGAGAACATCCAGCGTTTGTCAGCGGTAAAAACAGTTGCACCCATTGGGGTGGTTCCTGTAATCAAGATCCTCAAACGAGACGGATTCCTGAAATGGGAGTCCAGACCCGGAGAAACGATGTACGCGAGCACCGAGTCTATCCTTGAGATCCTGAACATGGAACTTGAAGAAGGAACAATGTTCCAAGAAGGAAAAAACGAGATTGTCATCACTAAAAACATTGCTGAAGTATTTGGAACAGATAAACCATTGAAAATCGGCGATACCATCTATTTGCGTCGAGTCGATGGAAAAACCCTTGATGCAAAAATCGTTGGGATTCTAAAACAAAGTTCGAGTTTCAGTATGTTCAACACCCTTTCCACACCAGGTATTATTTGCCCAGCAAAACCGTATTATTCGAGTTATTTCGGATCAAACGCTGGTTCTATCTTAAAACGTGTGACCGCCTATACAATCCTGCTTGCTGAAGCAAAAGACACAAAAACCGTTCAGGAAGCACAAGATCAGATTATAAATTACCTCAATGGCACAGGATCTGATGCAAATCAGTATAAAGATCAAAACTCGGACTTCGTCGTCATCACCCAGCAGTACATCCTTGACCGAGTCGATAAAATCATGAACGTCATCAGAACCTACATCACCGCGATCGCATTGATATCCCTTCTAATCGGCGGGGTCGGGATCGCAAATATCATGTTTGCGACCGTCACAGAAAGAACACGAGAGATTGGGACCATGATGGCGATAGGGGCAAAACGACGGGATATCCTCCAATTATTCTTGTATCAGTCAATGGTCATTGGCTTGTTGGGTGGTATCGCGGGTTGCATCCTTGGTGCAAGCGGAAGCTGGTTCGTCGTTGATCTCCTCAACAATAGTGTACAAAATCTTGGTGGAGCATTCAGCACAGGTGCTATTCAATTAAACTATGCCCCAGAATGGTTCCTCATTGCATCCATCGTCGGNATCTTCATAGGTATCACCGCAGGCGTACTTCCGGCACGCAAAGCCGCTAAGATGGATCCTGTAGAAGCTCTCCGGTGGGAATAACGCGATCTATTTTGGAGATGGAGCTTGTTTTTTCTCCATCGCCTCAATCTTTTCAAGCTCTTCACGGATAAACTGCAACGCTTTTTCCTTATCGGGCCCCAGGCCAACTGCATCTGGGCTGATCTCATTTTTTTTCAGTTGTCGTAACCAACGCTCCAACACCTGTTTTTGATCCATGGATTCTCACCTCATCAGTTACCATATCACGCGCGATGTATATTAACCCATAGATTTAATGTGAAAAATACAGTTAAATACAGAAAAAGAATATCACAATGAAGAAAGGAGGAAGAGAGAATGTCGTATTATTGGAAGAAAAACGGCACTCTTTATCATTGGCATCTTCATTGTCGAGCAGTCCCTGTATACGTACGGACAAACCCTGATTGGGAAATCAGTGAACAGCGACCAACTGATAAAGAACGATGTAAAGAATGCCTTGAGAAGGATATCGCACAGAAGATAAAAAACAGAGTCTAAAAAGTAGTTAGTCTTCGTCTCCAGCAGATTTCTGTAACGGCAGGTTCAACATGACTCGTTTCAGCCGTTTTTTCGTATGATAATCATAGACCACTTTGATTTTCTGACCGGTGATTGGATTAAGACCAGTCCAGTACATGCAGGTGGACATCGTCATCGGGGTCGGGGTGAACAACTGGAACTGCTCGATGTTCTCCAGATGTCTTTTTTTGATGATATCATGAAGATAGAGGACCTCACTGAGGGTATCACCCGGGTGGCCGATCATGAAATAATAGCGTAACCCTTGTTTGTTCCGTTGATTAATCGCAGCAAAATATGAGATGAACTCGTCGAAGCGCTTATTGTCCTTTCCCATTAAACGCACGACATTGTTTGAAAAATGCTCAGGCGCTATCTTCAGACAGCCAGAGATATGATAATCAGAGATCTCTTTGATATATTCCCTGCTTTCCAGAGCAAGGTCGTACCGGATGCCGCTTCGTATGAAGATTTTTTTGATTCCGGGGATCTGTCGAGCTTTGCGTAATAATGAGATGAGGCGTTTATGGGTTTTATCCAACTGTGGGCATTGGACGCAGGTTTCTGAGCAGGAGGTCGTCGATGGTGAGCGAGTACAGGTCATGGCATACATATTTGATGAGGGGCCAACGAAATCATCGATGTATCCTTTGAATCCCGGGTAGGCCGTCAATTGTTTTATTTCTTCAAGGATACTTTCCTCAGACCGTGATATGATGCGACCTCCTTGATGCAGTGAGAGGGAACAGAAATTACATGCCCCGATGCATCCACGGTGGATCACGACAGAGAACCGACCCATTTTTAACAAGGATCTCGGATGCAGTTTCCGTGAATAGTTCAAGGAGTAGATCCAATCAAGATCCTTTGTCGTGTACTTAGGGTACTGATACTGTATAACATAGCTATTCGTGTATTCCTGTGCGAGGTTCTTATCGTTTGAAAATTTCATCTGCATCTCGCAGAACTTCTGTTTATCCTCAGAAATCTCTTTATAAGAAGGAAGGATCTCGACGCTGCTGTCGAGTTCTTTGCGAAGGACACAGGTCCCCGGTATTTGGTCCATGTCCTTTCCCTGTTGTAGCCTCTCAGCAATCTCAAGGATCTGTTTTTCCCCATTCCCATAGACAAGGATGTTCGCACGTGAATCAAGCAAGATGCTGCGTCGTATGTTGTTATCCCAGTAATCATAATGAGCGAACCGTCGCAAGGATGCCTCAATGCCACCGATCACAATAACGCTTGATTTAAAAGATTGTTTCAACTTATTGCAATAATAGATCACCGCACGATCCGGTAGTTTTGTCGCATCGCTATGTTCATCTTCGATTCGTTTTCGTTTGAGTGGCGTATAATTATGGACCATGCTATCGATGGAACCAGATGTGACACCGAAACAAAGACGAGGTACCCCTAACTTGGTGAAGTGCTCAGTTTTCTCTGGTTTTTCGATGACCCCAACACGATATCCTTTCGCATCCAGGACCTTTGCGATGACACCGACAGGGGAGAGCGGGTGATCATCATAATACTCCCCGCTGATAAGGATGATATCTAGATCTTTTTCCGTTTTTGTTATCATGCGTTGGTCTCTCATGGACTGCTGCTATTTAAATATACAACAATCCGTGTTTTCCACCGGAAAGGTTCATTAAGCATCTGCTTTTTCCGTTGCCGATGACCGACCTGCTTGTGACAAACGATGATGGCTATAAATCCGTTGGATTTGTAACGTTAGTACGAGAGCTTTCTAAAAAATATACGGTTACCGCGATCGTTCCAGATCGTGGACGGAGCTGGATTGGAAAAGCGATTACCACAAAAAAAGAACTGAAAGTAAAGAAAGTTACCTATGATGGCATCGAAATGTTCCTTCTGAACGGGACACCAGCGGATTGCGTACAGATAGGGTTATACGACATCGTTCCAGTCAGACCAAAGATGATTATCTCAGGAATAAACATCGGGTTGAACATCGGGACAGCTCGGACATTAAGTTCCGGGACCATCGGAGCAGCAATCGAGGGATCCATCGATGGAGTGCGCTCCTTAGCTTCATCCCTTTCCATTCCAATCGAATATCGTGATAAAAAGACAGATTTTTACACACCAAAGAACAATCCACTCTTTGAAAACGCCGCGAAAATCACGACGAAAGTAACCAGCATCATCATGGAAAAAGCGTTCCGTGATGTTAATCTTTTTTCACTAAACATCCCCTTTGATGCAACAGTGACAACACCCCTTGAGATCACAACGCTTTTTAGCACACGATATGGGAGACTCTTTCATAAAACAGGGAAGAGGTTTGTGCATCGGACTCCTCCGATTCAATTCAAGAACATGCAGGAGGGATCCGACCTGAAAGTATTAAATGAAGGAAGAATCTCTTTGACACCAATGAACATCTCATTTTGGTCATCGCATCTGCTTCAGAATGTCGAACAGGCCTTCCAAAAAGAGTGGTAGACTGCATTAAATGACGAAAAAGAACGCGATGGCGATGATGGTATACACACTGATCAACTGCGCTCCTTCTAACCAATTGCATCGCCCATCTCCTGAAAGATAGTTCACGATTAAGACCGCAAGCATGACCGCAAGGATTTCAAAGGGTGTAAAGACAAGGGTAAAACCGAAATTGAATATCTGACTGACCAGCATCAATATAGGGACAACGAACAGTGCTATCTGTATCGCGCTGCTCAGACCAATCTCGATGGAGACGTCCAGCTTATTTCTCACAGAAAAATGAACAGCGGTCGATATCTCAGCGATATTTGTAATAATCGCAATGACCACTAGACCGATGAACACTTGAGATAAACCAATCGCTTTTGCTGCATGTTCAATAGTCCCGACAAGGATCTCAGATTCAAAAGTGACAACCACGATGGCCAGGAACAGAATAAGTGCAGCGAGCCGGCGACTCATGGTTGGTCGTTCCTGTGTGGCTTTCATCTCATCACTCGCATCAAAAAGGTCTTTATGGGTCCGTAAAGAAAAGACAAGCCCCGCGATATAGATAAATGCCATGACGACAGCGACAGCACTACTAAGGACCATTATCTGCGGATTATTCGGAATCAATATGTCATAGACACTGGGGATGGCTAGCCCAGCGACAACGATGATTAACATGGTGGATGAGACCGCGATGGTCTGATTATTAAATCGTTGATTCTTGAAGCGTACACCACCAGCAAAAATACTGAGTCCAACGAGGAGTAAAATATTCCCGATGATGCTGCCGATGATTGAGGCTTGGACGACCTGTATTAAACCAGCGTTCAAGGCAAGGATCGCGATGATTAACTCTATTGCATTCCCAAAGGTTGCTGAGAAAAGACCACTAACGGTTGGGTTTGTCTGCAGTGAGATCTCCTTGGTCGAATATCCCATGATTCTTGCTAGGGGAACAATCGCCAGTACCGATGCGATGAAAATAATCGAATCTTCCTTTGTAAATAGGTAAAGAAAAATACTAATTGGAATGAATGCCAATAGCAGATAAAATACCCGTCCAATCTTGAGTATATGAAGGATGGATTTTTGGAGAGGTGGCGAATAGAAACCCTTAATCAGGTTCCTACGTCCCACAATAAAAGGAATCATATGACTGGATATCACACCAATATATCTAAAATGTTTCGTCACTGAAAAGTTAATGTATCTCGGTTCGATGTTGATAATTGATGAATGACGAAGTGGTCATCCTGCGGTACGGTGAGCTTTCGCTGAAGAGTTCTTATGTTCGTAAATTTTTTGAAACAATGCTTGTGCGTAATATAAAAAACGCATTTAAAGGTGAAAACATCCCTGTCGAGGTTCGTACAGAACGAGGAAGGATCTATCTGACCAAGACAGAAATACCCAAGAGCATCGCTATAATGCCTCGAGTTTTCGGAATCGTCTCACTCAGTCCAGCGATTCAGACATCTTCAAACCTTCAGGATGTTTCAATGGTAGCCCATCACTTGACGAAAAACGTTTTACAGAAACAAAAAAGTTTTGCAATCCGGGTGACACGGGTTGGAACGCATCCTTTCACAAGCCAGGATGTCGCGATACAAATAGGTAATGAAATCGTGAAAGCGACCCAGGCAAAAGTACATTTGAACAATCCTGATTTTGAGCTTTTTATCGAGATACGAGACAAGAAATCTTATCTTTTTACAGAAAAAATAAAGGGGGTGGGAGGTCTTCCCTTAGGGACGCAAGGAAAAATCCTTGCATGTATCAGGAGTCCTTCCTCGTTGCTTGCAGCATGGTATCTGATGCACCGGGGATGCGATATTGTTCTTGCAACCGACCATCAATCAAATGAAAAAGCGATTGATTCCTTTCTCTCGTACTGGTATGCCAATGCAGAGATTTTCCCGATTGATTCCACGAGCAAGGATTTCTCCAATTTGTTGTCAAGGATCGTTTCTGAAAAAAAATGTGATGCGATCGCAATGGATTACACCTTTGAGAAACTTTCAGAGAGTATCTCTAATCTTGCGCAACTGAAAAAAAATAGCGCTGTTCCGATATTGACTCCCCTTATTTCGATGACAAAAAAGGAAATAGAAAACCAATGTAAACTCAGAGGAATACCCCTATGAACATTGTTGTGTTCGGAGCAGGGGCGATCGGCTCATTGTTCGGTGGGTTACTCGCAAAAAAAAATATGGTTGTTCTCGTTGGACGATCTCAACATATACGATGTATCCAGCAAAAAGGTTTGCAAATCAGAGGAAAGACTCATCTCACCACGATGATGTCTGCGGTAGAATCCATTACGGAGATCTCGTTGACACCTGATGTTATTATCCTTACAGTGAAATCGTACGATACTGAGACGGCATGCAACCAAATACGTCCTTTATTACAGGATGAGACTCTAGTGGTTTCGCTTCAAAACGGGTTAGATAATATTGAGAAAATCGAACGGATCATCGGAAAAAAACATATTCTTGCAGGGGTGACGACCCATGGTGCTCTTTTCGAAAAACCAGGAATTATCATCCACACGGGGATGGGAACAACATACCTTGGAGAACTTGATGGTCGTATTATTATTCATACGGGGATGGGAACAACATACCTTGGAGAACTTGATGGTCGATTATCAAAGAGACTTGAGAACCTGCATCGCACTTTCAACGAGGTAGGACTCGTCACTCAGATGAGCACGGATATCATAGGAGANATCTGGAGAAAAGCTATTATCAACTCAAGTATAAATCCGTTGACAGCATTTTTCGGTTGTAAAAATGGATATCTGTTGGAAAATCCCCTGTTAGAAAAGACGGTCGAATTGATCTGTATTGAATCATGTAGGATCGCATCTTTAAAAGGAATCCAGGTTTCACCAACGGAGATGATACGAAAAACAAAAGAAGTTATCCAGGAGACCGCTCAAAACTCCTCCTCGATGCTCCAGAGTATCCAACAGGGGAAAAAAACAGAGATCGATTCGATCAATGGAACACTGATGAGAATAGGGAGGGAACGGAAAATTGATGTTTCAATGAACAGGATTCTTTTTGAGTTGATTCATTCATTAAACCCCGTCCCCATAAAAAACAGGAGGATTAAATAGGAATATCAGATAGAATGCGAAAAACCTCTTTTGAATACCAATAAGTTTATATAAATTGTAACCTATATTATTAATACCTTTACTATATTACTCCATACCGGAGGCATACCATCATGTACGTTAGACGGAAACAAAAAATAATGATAGGAGTCTCGCTACTTGTTGTCGCTTGTTTACTTGTTTCTGGGACTTATGTATATATCGAGTACTACCTTACAGAGAAAGAAACTCCCCCTCAACAAACAACAATCACAATAGACGACCGNATTAGCCCTTTAGAGAACCAAGGTGTGGTCCTTGAGATATTACGGATGAGAAATAGGGGCATCATTGACAAACTTTTGAAACCAGGGAACTCTTGGGAGAATAAACCAAATTTTTATTTCGTTAGTAACATGGATGGATTAGAATATGTCAGNAAGGATGTTACACAGCACGGGAGGACCACAGAAGTATTCTTCAATGCTTGGGACACTATGTTTGAGGAAAACAAAATAATGAAGGATGTCCCCGAGGAACAAGAAACCTCGACTATTAGCCTGACAATCATGGAGAAAAAAAGCTCAGGGTTGCTCGGTCGGAAATCACAATATGTGGAGGCGGATACCGTTTCCGTCATCTATGATTTTAAAACAGGACGCTGGTCAGGGCAGGATTCCTACATGGATTATGATGGCTACGGGTATTATTTAGGAGAAACGTACGAGATTTGGTTTAATATTTATCAAATCGATAACGATGGTGATTTCATCCCCTATTGGACTGAGGTGAACATCCTGGGGACCGACCCAACCGTGGATGATTCAAAACTTGATCCTGATGGTGATGGGATACCTACCACATGGGAATGGAAATGGGGATACGATCCGTTTACCTGGGATGATCATAACAACCTCGACCCAGATCTCGATGGTATCGATAACCTCGAAGAATATAAAATGGAAAAATGGTTTGCCAACCCGTTCATCCAGAATGTCTATTATGAAGTCGATTACATGGGCAGTGGTGGCTTTAACGACCCACCCCATTATTTCTTTGAAGCAACAAAAGAAGGCTTGATAGAAAGATTCGCAGAGCACAATATTAAACTTTTAATGGATGACGGATGGCCAAATAGCCCTCCAAATGGTGGTGGACAAGAACTCCCCCACATCGCAAAAATTTCACAAGACTCCGGGATGGTATTACAATATTACAATAATTATTTCCCTGATGAACGAAAAGGGATCTTCCGCTATTTAGTGCTCTCCCATGGAGGAGGATTCCAACACCCTTCAAAAAACAATGTCTATGATACTACAGTGTTGGCAACGGCAACCGGAATTCATCCAATAAAGATGATATTTGATTATGTCCTGTCAGGAAAGGTACCAACAAAACGGGGGAGAATCGTCGGACTGGGCCAGCTCATCTTACATGAGATGGCACACAGTTGCAGTATTGATGCTGATAATTGTAACTTTGGAGGAATCGATAACACCAGCTATGGTGTCTTTATTCTGCCAAATAAACAGTATAAATCCACCTGGGGCCAGTATCATAGTGTGCTGAATTATCTTTATGCGAATAACCCAAAGACATTTGACTTATCTCATGGCAGCAACGGTCCACCGTATGATCAAAACGATTGGGGATTGATGTTTGTAGGGTATTTCCAGTATAACTCCAATCTCATTGAAGAACCATACTATGAAGCAGGAACCGGAGAAACACTCGTAGGAAGTGAATTCAGGGTTACAAATTTTACCTATGACGAGAACCTGACCGAGCAATTCAAAAAAATCATTGGGGATTACTCACCAATCGACCCTATAAAAGTGAATTGGTCCGTCTATAGATGTATCAGTAACGAGTTAAATCCTGATCATAGAGAAATTCGAATTTATGCTCAACCCGCGATAAAGACAACCAAACAATGGGTGTTCAATCGAGAAGCAGACCTTGATACTGAGGGAAACTTGCATTTCTATTCCTATGATGATCTCGTGAAGCAAAAGACACAATAATCTCTCGTTAGTAAAAACACACCTTTCTTTTATTTGTCTAGTTGAGATCATGTTTTTAGGAAACCTCTAAATAACGAACGTCGTATCAGGAACGGAGCATCTGAGAACCAATGAAGATTTTTGTAACCAGGCAGATACCTCAACCAGGGCTTGATGCATTAAAAAAGGAATTCACTATTGACATGAATCTCTCTGACCGAGTACTAACCAAAGAAGAAATCATCAAAGGAATCAAAGATAAAGATGGTTTGTTGTGTCTGTTGACAGACCCGATTGACAAAGACGTGATCAATGCAGAACCTTGTCTGAAGATGATTGCCTCGTACGCGGTGGGATATGACAATATTGATATTGCTGCCGCAACCAAGCGAGGGATACCGGTGAGCAATACTCCTGGAGTGCTCACGGAGACTACCGCGGAACTTGCCTGGGCATTGTTATTTTCAGTGACACGACGGATCGTCGAAGGGGATACATTTACCCGAACTGGAAACTTCAAAGGCTGGGCACCGATGCTCATGCTTGGTCAGGATGTTTCTCAGAAAACCTTAGGAGTGATTGGTACTGGACGCATCGGAACAGCATTCGCGCTGAAAAGCAAAGGATTTCACATGAATGTTCTATATACGGATGAACAGCGAAACGAACAGCTGGAACAGCAGCTTGGTGCAAGAAGAGTGCCGCTCATTACATTACTCAAAGAATCAGATTTCATATCGATCCATGTTCCCTTGACAAAGGAGACATTTCATCTGATCGATGAAAAAGAACTTCGCTTGATGAAGAAAACAGCGGTTCTCATCAACACCGCACGCGGACCGATCATCAATGAAAAAGCCTTAACCAGAGCATTGTCAGAGCAGTGGATTTTTGGAGCGGGTCTCGATGTGTATGAAAAGGAGCCAGAGATATCTGAAGAACTCAAGCGATTAGATAACGTCGTCCTCCAACCACATGTCGGGTCAGGTACTATCGAGACACGAACAAAAATGGCGCTCATGGCTGCTGAAAACATGATCATAGGATTGAAAGGCGGCATCCCACCAAATTGCATCAATAAAGAAGTGTTTCACAAAAAATCTATAACGTGAAAACCCAGATTTCTGGCTCTTTCGGCAACTCGTCTTTTTCAATGTCAATTTCGTTGCCTACCTTCAGAATCTTATATTTGTTTTTCTCTAAAAACGAGTCGACCCCTGCAACCGGGATGGACAATCCTTCTATCCGATAATGCATCGGGATCGTTATCTTTGGCTTCAACGCTTTCACCACTCGCCATGCTTGCTCTGCATCAATAGTATAGTTCCCACCAACTGGGATGAACAGGATATCGATTTTGCCAATTTGCTGAATCGTCTTTTCATCAAGCTCATGACCAAGGTCGCCGAGATGGCAGAACGTGACATCGTCAGAGATGAATTTATAAAGAATCATAGTTCCACGCCGTTCACCATTTGATGCGTCATGAAACGCAGGGATGCCCATAATCTGAATATTACCAATGGTTCGTTTCCTCTCATCGGTGATTACTTTAGAAGTTTCTTTTTGAACAGTTTTCACACTGTTATGATCATAGTGGTTATGTGATACTAAAATAATATCTGCTGTGACAGTTGGAGCGGGTATCCCGATCGACCGTCCATCATGAGGATCGGTCACGATCGTTTCATCATTTGTTATTTCGAAGCAGGAATGGCCATGCCACCGGATCTGAAGCATAATAATCTCCTCCCTCAAATAAGGAATTGGGCGAATAGCTGACGAAGTATAAATACATTATGAAAATTTATGGACGGAGTCGGCCAAGTCTGATGTAATCAATCATGGTTCCATCAATACAAGCGAAAATAAATTCCTTATTCACAGAGTGTGCGAGACGGACAGCTCGGCTTACCTCTGCCCAGACGCTCGTAAAGTCTTTTTCAATGACGTGAATCAGGTACTCGGCGTGTGTTGCCTCCGGTTGTTTTGAATACGCCCGGAAATGAGCACCAAATTTAAAACCGGTTTTCACAAGTAACCCTCGTTTCTTGAGATCCTTAAACACGATGAGCCGTTGTACTATATCTGGTTGAAGTTTCTGCATCTGACGGACGCATTGTTCCTCAGAGAGTGTTTTTCCATCGATGGTTTGGATCTCCAGGATGTTTCTCTCAAGGAGATACAATGCTTCGATAAACGACAGTTGTAGTGTTTCTCCAAAGGGTTTTCCAAAGAACTCTTTCTGTAGCAGCGGACCAGCGAGTTTTTTATCAAAAACAATCAGACGATTTTTTAAAAGAACAGCTGTGCCTCGCGGGTATTTATGCTCAGAGATATCTCCTGAAAGGTCGACTTTGGAAACATCGTAATAGGTAAGGTCTCCTTCTTCATCAACCAACGCGAACCATAATGCATTGTGTTTTAGAGTATATTGTCGGATCAGCTGTTTTGTCAGCTCGATATCAAGGACATCTCGTTCGGAATATGCGGCGATGGCACTGGAGTAGGCATCCTCATTTTTTTGTGTGAACTTTCGAAAAGAAACAGTGTTTTGATCATCGACTTGGGTAATCGCATGGCCTCGATTTCGCAAATCTCTGTAAACTAGATATTTTGTCTCGAACTCCGGGATGCGTTGGACCGCTTGTTTTAGGAGCGCCGGAAACGTTATTTGTTTTTTGTTTTGATGTAAGATCATTTTTCCTTCATCAAGTAAGAACACACCCTCGAGAAGACTCAGTCGTAACATATTTGATGGGAGCGGTGTCCCAATATGGCTTTTATTATAGAGTCTTCCGATGTCACTTGGTTTTCGTACAAGGATGTGGTCGTTGACGAGTTCCCCTGAGATATCCATAAAACGAGGTATATGAGGATGCCTTATTTTTGTTTTTTGTTGTAATCCTCAATGCTCCGGGGGACTGTATCCTTCGAGAACATCTGTTCTTTTTTATTCTTTGGACCAAAAAGACCGGCTAGTAAAATCCCAAACCCGAGCCCGGCGATTCCACCAATTAATGCAAAGAGTAGGAAAAATCCGATGTACCGTGTCGGTCCGAAATCCCAGGAGATTATCGGGTTTTTCTCAGGGACCCCGACATAACGGGAGGAATCGACCCCATACGGCGTGGTGAACCGTAACGCGCCAGCGATCAAATCAGCGTATCGATAATATACGATCGCGGTATCAAGGGAGGATTCATTGGCAAGACTCTGCCCATATTCGTAATAGCTGACCGCAAGAACTGGTTCGATGCCGATCGTCCTGCTTTCTGTGATACTAGCACTTGCCTGTCCTCTTGCACGTTCTACCTTATCGGTGGTGACTCCATCGACGAGCTCTAAAGCCAGATTTGCTTTGACGAGGGCTTCGAACGAACCGAATAACGCGGCGGCTGAATATCCGTTTTCTTGTTCGCTGCGAGCGGTCTGAACGAGACTCTGGGCATCACTCAGATATTCCGATGTTTGCCCCATCTCGTCAATAATAATTTGTGAGTAAGTAATCGCTTGCTGTGCATCATCAAGGTATTCTTCGGCAAGAGTAGTAATCATTGTTTCATTCACATCCCCGGAATCATGAAACGGGGTGGATATATTCAGCCACCATTGGACGCTTTCAATCCGTTCCCTGGCAAACGCAATGTTATATAACGCGGTGAAATAATCAGCGTTCAAAAAACTCGTGTTTGCCTCAGAAAGATACGATGCTGCCTCATTGATGCGTTGTTGCGCTGCACCGACACATTGTAATGTCACCATCCCATTAATAGAGGCATTCTTCGCTAATTCCATATTATCGTGATAGCTCTGAGTGGTTTGGTTCATGAGGTCGTGAACCAAATCCACTTGGTCCTCTGAGGAAAAATAATGACAGATGTAGGAGACAAAATGGCTGTCTATGAGGGATTGGAATGATTTACTGGTACTAGTATAGTACACCTCTTCATCATACCAATGAATCGATTCCGTGAGACGATCAGACGCTGTGTTCAGAAAATCAGTGACCTGATTCCGATAGTAATTGGGGTATCGATTTGGTATCGTTGTCGTGTTGAACAGATCACTGGCATTTTCATAGGAGTCCTGGGCTTCATCTAAAAGACTGGTTGCCAAGGGTTTCATCGCACTGATGTAATCCTCGGTCGTGATCTTATCAGGAGATTCCTCGACAGGGAAATTCCACCCTGTGAAATAGAGCAGGGCGTCGTTGATATCTTCAACTTCAAAGACCTCCATGCCGTAATTCGTGTGGGCGTACTCACTCACGTTCCGGGTGACCGGATAGGTATTCTGCCAGATGACCCCATTGATGTTCTGATACTCGGTGACCATCTCTGTGTAAGTCGTTTGTCCCTTTGGTATTAAAAACCGGGTCGCCCCCACGCTATGAGCTGCGTCAATTTTATACGGGATCCCCCCAATAGGACCAATGCTGCCATCTGGATTAATCATCCCGGTCATCACCGTATTATTGTCAAGCGTCCAGTTTTCTAAAAGCGAAATCACTGCGATCGTCATCATCGCTCCTGCAGAAGGACCACCAATCATCGGAGAGGTTGTGCGAACGACAAAGAAATAGTCATAGGTCTGTGGATCGAGGTGTGGTCGTGAATCGGAGCTGACCAATGCGGTCGCTACTTTCACAGCGAGCCGGGCTGAGCCTTGCATATCGACATCCGTGAGAGGGAGGGTATCGACGAACACACGTCCGCTCCCATTACCCTGGACGGTGACAGTGATCGTTGAAATCACTCCAACGTACCCGGTTCCTAATTCAGAGACAGCAGGTGCGTACACAGTGACGTTTCGATAATCAAGAGCGATTTTTCCTTCAGAGATACTCCCTGCTGGAACTCCCAGTGTCACGGGAAGTAAAGGAGAACTGAGAAGAAAAACACCAATAATAATGAAGATGATCTGATGCTTCATAGAGATACTCCCGGATGAATTTGGGTTACATAGGAAATCGTATTGAAAAAGATTACTATAAAATATATGTAATTTACCTTCAGATGGTTTCCACTCATTATTTATAAATATCGGGGGGCTTAAAGGAAGGTTTTCCCCCCGATATTCTTAAGTAGGAAAACGTTGATATAAAATAGTCATTATAAGGGGGAAAGCAAGAGTGGATAAGAAACCTCTGATAGTTGTAAGTATCTGTGCTGTGGTTCTTCTTGTGCTGGGTTCGTTGAGTAATGTTGTCGGCTATAACACAGTTCAATCATCAAACCAACAAACCATAAAAGAAACAGTCAATCAGAGGGAGTTGTTATTCCAGACCATTTGTGACATTGCCAATAACAAGGAGATACAACGAATCATTCTCAAATCTCAGATGAGTAGAGGGATATTCCCAACATCAGAGATTCCTGTTTTAACAAAGAATCAACTCAAACAGATGTATCTGATTGGTATGATGCTTTCAAAGTTTATCGATAAATCAAAGATTCAATCAATGGCCCCGCAGTATCAATTGAGTAATTCAGGAACGCAACAGGAGATATCTACTGTTATCAATAAGGATGCAACACTCAATGAAAAAATAACTCAATTGTCAGCTTTGAATTGTGATTGTAATAATGATAATTACAAAGAAAAAGGAATCCCCGATAATATTTGTGAAATACTTTTTAATCTCATTTTAATAATATTAACCCCTGAATATGTTTTAGCAACCTTTTTTGAAAATATGCCTTTTGTCCAGTTTATGATAATAATTTTCATGGGATTACCAACTCTTGTAGTTGCAACGTGTATCATTTTCTCGATGGCGTTTGTATTTAATTGCTGGGGGTCTATACCAACATAATGATATGCAAGATGAAATCAAATGAAAAGGAAATGTTTGGCGATTGGAATCATTCTCTTGTTCGTTGGCGTGACCATGACACCAACTATCAACTTCAACACTGTGAAGGCATTCACTGATGATGACCTTGTGGAAGTCACCACACAAGCCTGTGGCATCAAAGGATACAAAGATACTACGGTGAAACTCACCAGAGAACAATACCAGAGTCTTGAAGAGTATCTGGTTGAGTTCCGAGCACGGTTGAACCAGACATCAACCAGGGAAGAAGCAATTCCTATCTTCAAGGATGCTGTAGTGGAGTTGGATAAGTATGGGTTGTTGCCAAGAGGAATGAGTGTTCAACATGCACAGAAATTAGTAACGACATCTTATCAAAACCGATTGGTTTACAAATTTCTGGAAAAAGGAGTAAAAAAAATCTCAGATGGTTCGAATAATAACACGAATTCTTATTGTCTGATTTTCGGAAATACTGACACGACATACTCTTTTAATTTACTGAAAATAATTTCAAGTCGTGTATTGACATTATCATTGGAAGAAGAATATGAACAACTAATAATTTGTCGATATTATTTATGGGCAAAGGAACATAATCTTACAATATTAGCTAACATGATTTACCTTCTATATACCAGTATAATGTTGTATGGTCTTTCAGGTGGTTATCTTTCGGCAATTTTTCCTCTTGATTTATTTAGCGGATTGACACTTGGAGGTGTTTCGAATGATTGGGATGCAATTCCAGCAAAGGGGTTTATCTTCACAATAGGTAAAAATGGATTACAAAATTATATAGGGAATTCCTTATATGGAAATTTTACTGATTTTCTTGTATGGATACCACCGATATACCCTATCAAAACTCCAATAACTGCTACGGGCATCATTGGTTTCACTGGGATTAGTTTCATTAATTTATTGACAAGACGGATGACGTATATAGGTTCTGCACTTTCCGTGAATATTATTTCAGACCCTCTTTCTTAAAAAGTAACCATCTGAAATTGTCGAAATGATGTCTACATAATAAGGGCTTGAAAATAAGGCTCATAGACGTTAAAAGACCCTCAGGTCTATATTCGGGGTCGTTTCGATTCCCTCGGAATCCTATAGACCCTCTCTTTTTATCCTTACGAATCTTTTAAGATTAACGGAATTAAGCCACCATATTTAAGTAGGTTCACAGAATACCCTTTCTCGTTTAAACCATCCACTCAATAGACAAGAAAATACTGTTGGGGACTGGAGGGAACATACTATGGTACAACTACATGAAATGATTTTACGAGATGGGCATCAATCGTTACTAGCCACACGAATGCGAACAGAAGACATGCTTCCGATAGCGGAAAAACTTGACGAGATCGGATTTTTCTCCCTCGAGGTCTGGGGTGGTGCTACCTATGATGTGTGCATAAGGTATCTGAACCAGGATCCCTGGGAGCGATTGAACAAGTTGAAAAAAGCAATGCCAAACACCCCTCTGCAGATGTTGGAGCGGGCGATGAACATTGTGGCATACTGGAATTTTCCGGATGATGTCGTAAAGAAATTCATTTACATGGCGAAGAAGAACGGATGTGATTATTTCCGTATTTTTGATGCACTCAACGATCTTCGTAACATGAAAGTCCCGATGCAGGCAGCAAAAGAAAACGGAGCTCATGTCCAGGCGTGTCTGAGCTATACCATTTCACCGATTCACACCGTCGATTATTTCGTTGATAAATTCATCGAGCTGAAGAAGATGGGCGCTGACTCTGTATGCATCAAGGACATGGCGGGGATGATCTCGCCGAAACGCGCCTATGACATCATCAAAGGAACCAAAGAAGCTGGTGTGAACCTACCAATGGATCTTCATTCGCATTACACGAGCGGGATGACCGGGATGGCTTATCAACGTGCCGTCGAAGCAGGTGCTGATATCCTGGATACATCGATGTCGCCAATCTCGGGAGGAACAGCAGCTCCTGCTACGGAAAGTGTAGTTGCCGCATTTCAAGGAACAGAATGGGACACAAAGTATGATTTAGAGTTGCTTATCGAATGCCGGACATATTTCCTCAAAGTCTGGGAGAAGTACCGACATCTCCATCGCTTTGATGCCCTGAAGGTCGACCCAAGTGTCACTCTTCATCAGATCCCCGGTGGAATGCTTTCCAATCTGATTTTCCAGCTCGAGGAGCAGGGTGCGCGTGATAAATACCGTCAGATCCTTGATGAGACTGCGCGGGTGCGAGAAGAACTAGGATTTCCACCACTGGTAACACCTACGAGCCAAGTGGTCGGGGTGCAAGCAGTGATGAACGTGCTGCATGGACGATACAAAGTTATTCCGAAAGAAACCAAGGATTACTGTCGTGGGATGTACGGTAAACCCCCGGCTGAGATAAAACCAGAGATCATGAAAAAAGTCCTGGGACCAACATGGAAAGAAGAGGTCATTGACTGTCGACCATCCGATTTACTTGAACCACTCTGGGATAAAAAGAAGAAGGAACTAAAGGAAATCGACGGTGGATCACTGATTAAAAAAGAAGAGGACATCATGACTTACATCCTCTATCCACAGGTCGGTCTGAAATTTTTAAAAGGGCAGGCAATCGCTGAGTTTACCTCAGATAATCTTCCACTGCCTATCGATCATGTATTCACTAGAGCGATGGTAAAACAATCATTCCCTGAAGTAAAACAGCTCTGGCTTGAAACACAACCACCAGAGAAACGAGGAGGACCTGTACAAATCCCCACAGAATTCCAAGTCGAGGTCGATGGAGAACCCTATGAAGTCAAAGTTATCCCCTCAGGCGGGTACCTCGTTGCGGGGGCTGGAGGTACTACTCCAGAAAAACCAAAGGATATCGAGGGCGGCATCAAATCAAACATGCAAGGAACCATCCTGAAAGTGAAAGTAAAGAAAGGTGACAAAGTCAAGAAAGGAGATGTCATCGCGACGATTGAAGCCATGAAGATGGAACAAGAGATAAAATGCGAAACTGAAGGAGAAGTCAAGGAAATCTTCTGTAAAGAGGGAGCTCCGGTAAGTAGTGGCGATCTTCTCATGCAGATTCTCTAGAAATGGTGATATGATATGCTGAATAAGGTCCTAATTGCAAACCGAGGGGAAATAGCGATCCGTATCATGCGAGCCTGTAAAGAGTTCGGGATTGCTACCGTCGCGGTGTACTCAGATGCAGATCAGCAGGCGTTGTTCGTGAAATACGCTGACGAGAAATATAACATCGGACCCGGCCCAGCAAGTCAAAGTTACCTGAATAAACAAAAGATCATCGATGTGGCATTGAAAGCAGGTGCTGAGGGAATCCATCCTGGGTATGGGTTCATGGCGGAGAACGCCGAGTTTGCAGAGATGTGTAAGAAAAACAACATCGAATTCATCGGTCCACCGGTTTCCGCGATGAAGCTGATGGGATCGAAAATCGATTCGAAGAAATCCATGATCCAGGCGGGAGTCAATGTTGTCCCTGGTGTCACCGAGGCGATCGCGGACCATGAACGAGCGAAAGACATCGCCCATGAGGTAGGCTACCCTGTGATGTTGAAAGCATCAGCTGGTGGTGGTGGGATCGGGATCGTACAGGTCAATGACGAACAGCAAATGGAGAAAGCCCTGGCGACCGTACGGCAGCTTGCGAAGAACTCGTTTGGGGATGATTCCGTCTTTATCGAGAAATTCATTGATAACCCACGTCACATTGAATATCAGGTGATCGGTGATAAAAAAGGTCATTTGATCCATTGTTTTGAGCGGGAATGCAGTGTGCAGCGACGTCATCAGAAGCTCATCGAGGAGACACCCTCCTGCGCGTTGACACCGGAACTTCGAAAAGAAATCGGTACACAAGCAGTCCTTGCCGCAAAAACCGCTGGGTATTATAATGC
>JGI20215J15232_1000065_pt1 | contig 37032 bp, 33 predicted proteins | sample WetSurMetagenome_2_FD_15232 | JGI IMG/M metagenome (IMG submission 15232) | reverse complement strand
AGAACCAATTTTTTCCCTTTTTCAGGCATGGTAATAAAATTAGATCTAAATAACGCACCGGTAAGCTTATTGTTGAATTGTGGTATCAATGTGCAGGGTGCAAGGCGCCGGCAGCAAGGTGCAGGGTGTAGGGTGAAATCATGTCCTCTGCAAACGATAAGGAAATCCAACTTATCAGGCAGGAACTTATACTGGTATTCCTGGTGATGTTTAGGAGATCCTTCGCTATCAAACAGCAAATCAACTAGGAATTCAGGTGGTGTTAAAGAGATCCCTCTCTATAAAACAGCAAACCAACAAGGAATTCCGGTGGTGTTAAGGAGATCCCTCGCTAAGGCTCGGGATGACACGCTGATATGGCAGACACTTGAGAGGAATGGAGTGGAATAAGCCCACAGCTGATTCCATTCCATTCCTCCCCAGTCCTCCTATGAAACAGTGTCATTCCGAATGAGGCGAAGCGAAATGAGGAATCTCCTTAATTGACCACCGGGTTGCAGAGCGGGCAAATGGTACGCCGCAAGGTGTAGGGTACAAGGCCGCAATCCATTTTAACCGCAAAGAACGCAAAGTTCACTCAAATTTCGCAATACCAAATCACTCAAATCCATTTCTTTACAGATTAAGCAAAAGCTTTTTGCCTGATAATTGTTCCTCCGCTCTTTACGCCCGCTGGCGGAGAGAGGGGGATTAATTTCATTGATCGCCCCGGGGGGAGCTTCAATGCCTTATTATCCCCTTGCTCGTCTGCTCGCAGGGGCTTTTTATTTTCAGGTGTTCTTCGCTCATTCGAACATGGCTCAAACATCCTGAAAATAAAAACCCTCAACAAAGTTGAGGGATATTAAGGCTTTGGCGGAGAGAGGGGGATTCGAACCCCCGGTACAGTTTCCCATACGGCAGTTTAGCAAACTGCTGGTTTAAGCCACTCACCCATCTCTCCGTTTAAAAATGTAAAAGGTGTGCTTAACGTGCGCGACAAAAATATGAAATCAGGAATAAAGTGCAAAATAATTAGTCACCTTTTCACGAGCAGCACCACATTCTCCACATGGCTGGTGTGCGGAAACATATCGACGGGCTGAACCCTGCTCACGGCATATTGATCCGACATTAGCTGTATGTCCCTTGCCTGGGTGGCAGGATTGCAGCTTATGTAGACTATGCTTTGAGGAGATGCTTCAACAATCGACTTCACCACATCCTCATGCATTCCAGCCCTCGGAGGATCGGTAATAATTACATCGGGACTGCCATGCTCGGAAATAAAATCCATGCTCAGGACTGATTTTATGTCACCTGCCCTGAAACTGACATTGCTGATCCTGTTGATCGCTGCATTCTTCTCAGCATCCTCCACAGCCTCACGAATATACTCTATCCCGATCACTTTTTTGGCTGAATCGGCTACGAAGCATGCTATTGTCCCGGTACCGGTGTACAGGTCGTAAACTGTTTCACTACCGGTCAGCCCGGCAAATTCCCGTGCTTTCTGATAAAGCTGCACCGACTGTCTCGTATTGGTCTGGTAGAACGACTTCGGACCAATCCTGAAGCTCAGGCGGCCGATCTTTTCCGTGAGATGGTCCTCCCCGCAGTAGAGGATCGGGTCCTGGTCGGAGAGTGAATCATTCTTTTTCTGGTTAATTATATAGAACATTGATGTTACGCGGGGGAATTTTTCTGCAACATGATCCATCAGTCCCTTACGCCTCTTTTCATCTTCATAAAGAAACACCATTATTACCATCACATTCCCGTCGAGCGAGTTTCTTATGACCAGGTTGCGAAGGAACCCTGACTTTTCCCTGGCATTGAAAAATGTCAGCCGGTCACGGTGAGCATATTCCCTTATCACGTTCCTGATTGCATTTGAAGGTTCAGGCTGCAAAAGGCATTCCCGTATATCAAGCACCTTGTCAAAGAAACCCGGCAGGTGAAACCCGATGGCGTCCTCCCTGTTAAACTCTTTATCAGATGCTACCTCCTCCCGTGTGAGCCACCGCTTATCCGAAAAAGCAAATTCGAGCTTGTTCCGGTACCTGTAAAGATCCGGTGAACCGGTGATTGGACTGAATCCCTGGAGATCGATCTTTCCGATCCTTTCAAGAGAGTCCCTTACCTGTTTCTCCTTGAATTGTAGCTGTAGATCATAAGGAAGGTGCTGCCACTGGCATCCCCCGCACACACCGAAATGAATGCAGGGCGCCTTAATCCTGTCCGGTGAAAGGGTGTGGAAGCGGACGACCCTGCCCTCCATATAGTTCTTTCTCTTCCTGGTGACCTGGATATCCGCTATATCGCCGGGTACCAGCATCGGCACAAATACAACCTGGTTCTCGACCCTGGCAATTGATTTCCCTTCAGCTCCTATTGCAGTAAACAGGACCTTCTCAAGCAAAGGCAGCTCTTTTTTTCTTCCCACTCTACGCAAGTTTGATTATTCAACTTAACAAGCGGCACAAAGATAACCGATCCGAAGGAAACCTTCCTTTTGCTGCACATTTACTTTTTCTATCTTTGCGGAGATTTTCACGGAATGGTTTCTGTTCAGGACATATCAGTATCGTTTGGCAGCTTCGACCTGCTTTCAAAAATCTCATTCCTCATAAATGACCAGGACAGGATCGGGCTTACAGGCAAAAACGGGGCCGGGAAATCGACCCTCCTGAAGATCATTGCCGGGCTCCAGAGCCCTACATCGGGGACGATCGACATGTCGAAAGCGGTAACCATCGGCTACCTGCCGCAGCAAATGGCGGTCGACGATTCGACTACAGTCATGAATGAAACCATCAAGGCTTACTCCGGGATAATTGACCTGTCGGAAGAGATTGAAAGGATCTATGCCGAAATTGCCCGGAGGGACGACTATGAAACCCAGGATTATCTCAGGTTATGCGATCGCCTGACGGAGGTTGAGGAGAGATACCGGATCCTTGGCGGCGACAGCTACATTGCTGAGACCGAACAGACGCTGGAAGGGCTCGGGTTTGACAGGGATGATTTTGACAGACCTACCAGGGAACTGAGCGGCGGCTGGAGGATGAGGGTCGAAATTGCCAAGCTTATCCTCAAGAGACCCTCACTTTTCCTTCTCGATGAGCCTACAAACCATCTAGACATCGAATCGATCCAGTGGCTCGAATCTTTCCTGGCGGGATACCCCGGAGCTGTTATGATGGTCTCTCACGACCGTGCATTCCTTGACAACATCACAAAAAGGACCATCGAGATTTCCCTTGGAAAGATCTATGACTATAAAGCATCCTGGTCGAAATATGTTGAGCTGAGAGCCGAAAGGCGCCAGCAGCAGATCGCTTCGTACCGGAACCAGCAGAAGATGATAGAGGATGCCGAGAAATTCATTGAAAGGTTCAGGTACAAGCCGACGAAATCGATCCAGGTGCAGTCGAGGATAAAACTGCTGGACAAGCTTGAGCGAATCGAAGTTGATGAGGAGGATATCAGCTCCATCAATCTCAGGTTCCCTCCTGCCCCACGCTCGGGCACCGTTGTCGTTCAGGCTGAAAACCTTTCCAAGAGCTTTGGCCGCCTGAACGTGCTTAACAGGATCTCTATAGTCATAACAAGGACGGAGAAGGTTGCTTTTGTCGGCCGCAACGGTGAAGGAAAAACAACTTTTTCAAGGATCATCATGGGAGAGCTTGAGCATGAAGGTATCCTTAAGATAGGTCACAATGTCAAAACCGGGTATTTTGCCCAGAACCAGGATGAGCTGCTGGATGAAAATAAAACTGTGCTGGAAACCATCGATGAGGTGGCAAAAGGTGATATAAGATCAAGAATAAGGGATTTGCTCGGGGCTTTTTTGTTCAGGGGGGAAGAAATTGAGAAAAAGGTCAAGGTCCTTTCCGGGGGGGAAAGATCGCGGCTTGCCCTCGTAAAGCTCTTGCTGGAGCCTTATAACCTGCTTGTTCTCGATGAGCCGACAAACCACCTCGACATGAGGTCGAAGGACGTGCTTAAGCAGGCCCTGATGAAATATGATGGCACGCTAATTGTGGTTTCACATGACAGGGATTTTCTTGACGGGCTGGTTACCAAGATATATGAATTCAGGCATAACAGGATAAAAGAGAATATCGGAGGGATCTATGACTTCCTCAGGAAAAAGAAGATTACCAGTCTCAGGGATATTGAAACCAGGGACAGGGGTGTTGTTCGCGTAGGCAGTGAGCCCGGGCAGTCCAACAAGCAGAAGTATCTCGAAAAGAAGGAATACGACCGGAACCTGAGAAAGCTCCGGAAAAAGCTCGAGGATTGTGAAGAGGAAATCGAGAATCTCGAAAAGGAAATTACGGTGGCTGAAATGAGACTTGGTGTCGTTACTGATCCCGCCGAAAATACCGAGATTTACAAAAAATTCGAGGAGTTGAAGAAAAAGCTTGACAGTGAGATGGAGAGGTGGGCGGTTTGTTCGGCGGAAGTGGATGAATTTCTAAAAGACAATCAATAAATGGATTTCCTGCGGCTTGAAAAGGAGTATCCCGTGCGTGTGTATGAAACGGGGCCTGACGGGAACCTCAGTCTCTTCTCGTTGTTTGATTACCTCCAGGATGCCGCCTCGGAACATGCAGTAAAGCTTGGCTACGGCAGGGATGACCTGATGAGGCAGAATAACTTCTGGGTCCTTTCAAGGATCTACGGCGAGATCACCAGGTTGCCGCACTGGGGGGAAACACTTACGGTAAGGACATGGCCGCGGGGTACCGATAAATTGTTCGCCCTCAGGGATTATGCCGTCAGTGATAGTAACAATGACCTGATAGCGCTTGCAACATCATCCTGGTTGATCATTGACATCACGACCAGGCGAATTCAAAGGCCGGATTCTACCCTCGTCATGTACAAGGATGCCACGCTGGGGGGGAATGCCCTTCCCCGTAACGCTGGCAGGCTCGAAGCGCTGCCTGCTGAAGGCAGACCGGAGTCGAGGTTCAATGTGAAGGTAAGCGATCTTGACATTAACCTTCACACGAATAATGCCCGGTACCTCAAGTGGGTAACGGATTGCTACGGCCTTGATTTTATCATGAATCATCATCCTGTTTCGGCTGAAATAAACTATCTTGCTGAATCAAGGTTTAATGATGAGGTAGCTATCCTGACGGCAGGTGAGAACGGCTCCAATAGTATATTCAACCATTCAATCCTCAGAATAACTGATAATACCGAGCTTTGCAGGATAAGAATTGTATGGAAAGTCAAAAAGACGGACAGTAAAACAGTTTAGGCATGAACAGAATCCTCAATATCAGTGGTTTGCGGATAGCTCTCGGTATTATTTCAGCCTGCAGCGTCGTTGTTTCATGCAAATCGACGCAAAAGGCTGCAGTTGACACCAGGGATGTCTCTTACCTGTACAATCCGACCAGGAGTACGATCAAGCCAAGATTCAACATACTCAATCAATCGGATGAAGCTTCCGTTCTCTCCGTGAAATTCTACATGTCCGACCTTTTTTTTTCACAGGCAAATCCACAGAATATACCTCTGGCCCAGCTGCTGGTCACGGCAAAGCTGTTCAACCGGACAGGCGGGATGCTGCTTGCCGACACTTCCTACCAGGAGGTAAACATAGTCAAGAATGACAAGATCACCGATTATATAACAAAGCTCAACCTGAAGGTGCAGCAAGGAAACGAGTATATCGTTGAAGTCAAAATCCTTGATAGGCTCAGGATGGAAGTCATACAGTCGTTCATCGCCTTTAATACGCTGACCGAAACAAACAAGTACAATTTCTACGCAAGGGGGCATTTCGTCAAAAACGAACTTTTCAACCCCGTTATCCGGGTAAATGAGTTTGTGAATCTCGTGTATCCGAGGAAACATGTCGACAGCCTTTTTATCTCATACTACAAGCCGATAACTGCAGTCCCTTATCCCCCGTCAATGCTGCTTCCGGAGAGGACCATCGATTATGACCCGGACACAACAGTCGCTCTGGCCTATTCCGATACCCTGCCGATAATGTTCCCCAAACCGGGTGTTTACCTGTGCTCGGTTGACAGAAAAGTTGATGAAGGCTTCACCTTCTTCAACTTCGGGGATACATATCCCAATATGACAAAGCCTGAAGTGATGATTGAGCCCCTCGCTTATCTGGCGACCGAGGATGAAATGAATGCCATGAGGAGCGCCGCAAGGCCGAAAGTGGCGCTCGATGAATTCTGGATCGGCTGCGGGGGCAACGTTGAGAAATCGAGGGAGCTGATCAGGATCTTTTACACAAGGATCCTCTATGCCAATTATTACTTTACATCCTACAAGGAAGGCTGGAGGACCGAGCGGGGGATGATCTACACGATCTACGGCCCACCCGACAAGCTTTACAAATCACCTGACGGGGAAAGCTGGGGTTACCGCAAACCCGTTATCAAATCCTCATGGGGCGGGCGATACCATCTGAAGGAGGAATACCTTTACTTCAACTTCAGAGTCAGATCGGGCAAGTTTTCGGATAACGACTACTACCTTAGCAGGAGCGAAACCCTGATCTCGTTCTGGGACAGGGCTGTGGCCAGCTGGAGGAAAGGCATAGTTTTCAGGCTCGACAACCCCGAAGATCTTTGAGTTTTTATGTACAAAGAATCAGATTACATATTTGGGATCCATGCCGTTCTTGAGGCCATAAAGGCCGGAAGGCAGATCGACAGGCTTCTTGTACGCCAGGGCCTTAAAGGTCCTCTTTACCACGAGCTTATGGTAGAGGTCAAAAAATACTCGATACACTATCAGATCGTTCCCGTTGAACGCATTGAACTGGTCACCAGGAAGAACCACCAGGGAATACTTGCCTGGCTTTCACTCATCGAATACCAGTCGATTTCAAACCTGCTTCCTTCAGTCTTTGAAAAAGGTGAAGATCCTCTTATCCTTGTTCTTGACGGAGTGTCGGATGTAAGGAACTTCGGGGCCATTGTCAGGAGTGCTGAGTGCCTGGGAGCCCATGCCATTGTGATCCCCGAAAAGGGATCCGCAAGGATAACGGCGGATGCAATAAAGACATCTGCCGGAGCGCTTCATACTTTCCCGGTGTGCCGGGAAAAAAACCTTGCAAGATCCGTTCAGTACCTCAGGGAGTCGGGGCTTACGATCATGGGAGCATCAGAAAAGCCTGGCAGGGAATTAAGCACCTGCGACCTGAGAGGCCCTGCAGCTATCATTATGGGATCTGAAGATACGGGTATCAGCACCAATATGCTTTCCCTGACCGACTTCCAGGTCAGGATACCATTGACCGGCAAAATTGCTTCCCTGAACGTTTCCGTGGCAGCCGGGATCCTTTTGTATGAGGTAATGCGGCAGCGAAGGAATTCTCTCAGCTGATTATTCCGGCTATCCTCTGGTCGAGCATCTCCTGGTCGGTGGTAAATGAGGCAAGCCCTGCGAGGCCGAGCAGAGTGTCAGGAGAATTCTTTCCCTCTTTGATCCTTGCCTCCCATCTCGAATAAACAGGAATCTTCCCGTCACTCTTAACAAAAGCTTTTTCCTCCCTGCTCATTGAAGGAAACATATCTTCGCAACCTTCCTCGACCGCAATATGAACGAGTTCAGCACCGGTAGCCGGAACATTGGCAGCCAGCCTGTCGGCAAGTCCCAGCACCTTGTCATCCACATCCCAGAATTTTTCAATGTGCGCTTCATTTGCGGAAGGATTAAGGTTCGCTTCATATTCCGCATGGATCTGCGAGCTGAATTTGCCACTGAGCGATTTCCTTCCGGCAACTGCCACCTTCGGCGGAATCGTAAATACATCTGTTCCGGCAAGTAGCTCAAGCTGGCTGGAATTCCTCAGGCTGGCTGCAATCAACCTGGTCTGCCAGGGATTCCTGGCCGACAGCCCGGTTATCCAGTTCTGCGAGGAAATAACAGCCTTTTCACCGACGCCTGTGCCATCGCCAAGCTTATTGTCAGCGACAAATGCCCCGATCCTGCCCAGGAAAACATTCGCGAAATCCGGACGGGCCACGCGGGTTACCAGTACATTTTGCCTGGCACTGAACCCAAGCGTGAAATTCACCCTGATACCTGCCTCCCTGAGGTGCCTTGCGCCGATCAATCCCTCTGCCGTATAGGGAACCTTAATTATGAACTTCTCAGGGGAAATTTCGTGGTACCGCTTCCCGTAATATTCTATTGCCTTTATATCATGGGCTGTGCTGGTATGAAGCTCCACGCTTACGAACGCCCCGAATTTCAAAGAGAGCCTGAGGGCATGACGGGCATTCAGGATAAATGCAATCTCCTTCACCCTTTCCTCAAACGGAAGTTCCTTGACGATAGGCTTTGCCTCGGCAATGAAAATATCGTATATCCCTTTTTGTATCTCGTTGTTCAGCAAGGTGTTGTTTGTGGTCAGCGCCATCATTTCGGCAGACCAGATCGATTCTGCCACATCAATGTCGCCTGTATCGAGCCAGAGCTCGGTCCCGGTTTCATGAAGTGATTCCCAGAAAGGATCTTTCTTTGCAGCTACGTGCTTTTCACTCAGGTTTTTCCAGATGTAATCGCTGATTCTTGTATTTAGGTCCGCCATTTTATAATTTTTTTGTATTAACAATTAACTTTTCAAATAGTTCCTGATACGGCCAAAAAATCGTTGCCTGAAGGTTGCTGGAAAGCCCTCAGTCCGAATTCATTCATGATTGCATAAAAATGTTCCAGGATCTCAGACTGAATATGTTCACAGGGAACCCAGGCCCTGTCGCGGCAGAAAGCAAGGAACTGCAACTGCAGACCGTTCCCGGAAGGTTCAAGATGCCTTACGAGGATCGTCTGCCTGTTATCGATCATTGGGTGCCTCCCAAGGTATTCTTCGGAATAGAGCCTGAATAATCCCAGATTTGTAAATTTCTGTATTCCGGCAGACGGATCATTCTGATCAGTTTCTGTATCCTGGGTTTTCGCATCAGGGATGCCTCCCCTTCCCTCGATATCAGCCATGATCTTTATCCGGCTTAGTTTTTTCATGAGCTTTGCATCAGGGAACCTGATACTCCGTATATCGATGTAGACAGATTTCTTGATCTGTCTGACTCCTGCGTCCTCCAGCCCTTTCCAGTTCTGGAACACTTCGCTCACCAGGGCATATGCGGGTACGGTCACGATGGTTTTATCGAGAGCCCTTATTTTCACAGTCGTAAGGGTAATATCCTCTACCTGCCCGTCAACGCCGCGGGATGTCATCGTGATCCAGTCTCCGATTTTAACCATGTTATTAGCCGACAGCTGTATACTGGCAACGAGACCGAGGATGGCATCTTTGAAAATGAGTATCAGTACGGCAGCCATGGCCCCGAGGCCGGCAATCAGGGTAGCCACCCTCTGCCCGAAAACCGCTGAAATGATTACCAGGATAGCAATAAGCACCACCACCAGCTTAAGAAGCTGAACGTACCCTTTAATATGCCTGTGCTTGGAAATTGTCAGCGTAAGGTATATCTGGTGCCAGGATTCAATGAAGGAGTTGATCACAATCGTCCCGATGGCTACCATGTATATATATGTCATCTTCTGGAATGCACTCATCCAGGCCGGGTAGGTCCTGAGTGTCCAGCCTGCCATGAACCACAGTACAACAGCAGGCGCGAAATGGGACAGCCTCGTGAATACCTTCTGTTCAAGGAAAATATCGTCCCAGTTCGACTTTGTCTTTTTGACAATACTGGTCACCACCTGTAGGATGATGGTCTTCGCAACCACATTCGACAGCCAGCTGGCGAAAATTACAATGACCACCAGCGTTGAAATGCTGAGTACGGAGGAGAATGAATAGCTAAGTCCCGTGTCGACGAAAACACCTCTGAGCCATGTCCCGGGATCATCCGCATGAAGCATAAACGGTGGGTTGTTGATTCCGGAGCAAAAATAGATAAATTATTAAAGCTTGTTACCGATAATTCTTAGCTTTACACATCTCTCACAAAAAAACCTTTTATGAAGAGTTATCTGGCACTTCTTCTTATTTGCATGTCGGCTTCCCTAAAGGCTCAGGACAACTTCGACAAATACTTTTATGACAAGGTATTAAGATTTGATTTCATGTTTGCAGGCAATTACCAGAAGACCGTGGTGTATCCTGTTGGCATGAAGGAAGAACCTTATTGGGCAGGATCATTAAAAAACCTCACGGATCCATTCGGGTACGGTAATTTTATGTATGAGCTTATTGATTCTGCAAGCAATATGCAGATCTATTCGAGGGGGTTCAGCACTTTGTTCCAGGAGTGGCAGACAACCGCGGAAGCTAAGAGTGCCGAAAGGAGTTTTTACGAAGTGGCCACCATGCCGTTCCCAAAGAAAACTGCCAGGTTCATCCTGAAGATCCGGGAGAGGAACGGGTCATTTTCGAAACTTTATGAAACGACAATCAATCCGGATGATTATTTTATCAGGAAAGAGAAGGTTAAGGATGCAGCAACCGACAGGATAGTATATTCCGGCGATCCGCACAGCTGCGTCGACCTGGTTTTCATTTCAGAGGGATATAAAGCTGACCAGATGGAGAAGTTCAGAAGTGATGTCAAAAGCATGGCGGATGTATTGTTCAGCGAACCACCATTCAACCAGTATAAGGACAAGATTAATATCTGGGCCGTTGAGGCTATTTCGGAAGAATCGGGAACTGATGTTCCGGGCGGAAGGATCTATGTGAACACTGCCCTTAATTTCAGCTTCTACACTTTCGACCTCGACCGGTACCTTACCACGCAGGACATAAAATCGGTCAACGATTATGCAGCGGAGGTTCCGCACGATCATATCATTGTCCTTATCAACAGCACAAGTTATGGAGGCGGAGGGGTCTTCAACTACTATACCGGTACCACGGCAGGGCATAATCTCTCCCCGAGAGTTTTCATCCATGAACTCGGCCATGGTTTTGCAGGGCTGGCTGACGAGTATTACTCCTCGGCAGTTGCCTATGACAATTTCTATCCCCTCGACGTTGAACCATGGGAGCCGAACATTACCACCAGGGTAAATTTCGATTCAAAATGGAAGAGCCTTATTGCCAGGGGAACCCCAGTCCCGACGCCGCCTGAAGAGAAGTATGCAAATGTGGTGGGACTGTTTGAAGGGGGAGGATATTCAGCAAAGGGTATCTTCAGGCCTGAAATGGATTGCAGGATGAAGAGCAATTCGGAAAAGGGTTATTGTACCGTATGCCGGGACGCCGTTAAAAGAATGATTGAATTCTATACCAAATAGATATACTCTGTGCATCTCTGTGCAACTTTGTGTAAGTTCTTTAAGTTACACAGAGAGCACGGAGAGCACAGAGTCCTACAGTGAATACTGCTTATTTGGATTTCCTGTCAATAAGATAGAAAACCACGAGGCTCACTCCGCCGAACAGGAAAATCATTGCCGGGTACAGGGCGCCTTCTTCAAGGACACCAGCTTCAGCAAGGATTGCGGCTGCGATTATGCCCAGGCCGATACCTATTGCAAGCATGCCCATCTTGAGGGTGAACTTGTTCCAGGAATATGAGCTTCCTGCTTCCTTTCCGACATTGAAAAGACTTGCATCGGCACCTTTTTCTATAAGCGCCATACGTTCCTTGTTCCTGGTTGTGTAGAACAGATATACAATGCCAAATACCATGGCAAAGAATGCGATAAATGCAACTAATACTCCCATGTTGTTTTAATTTTAAAGGTGAATCAAAGATCAATTTTGTAACTTAGACTCGGGGATAAAGGAAGCGGTTACATAAAAAAGAAATATTTTCAAGGCGGAAAGAAAAACTACTGAACATGTAACCACCGGGTAGTGTTCTTCGTCAAAAGCGCAGATGGAATTCAAGAGTGATGCATATTATATAGAGCAGGTTCTCGAAGGCAGGATCAACGCCTATTCGCATCTGGTGGACAGGCATAAGGACAAGGCGTTCAACCTTGCCTTCAGGATCGCAGGTAACCGGGAAGAAGCGGAGGAGATCGCGCAGGATGCCTTCCTGAAGGCCTTCCGTTCACTGAACCGGTTCAGGAAGCAGAGCAGCTTTAACACCTGGCTTTACCGTATCGTATATAATACGGCAATCTCGCTGGTAAGGTCCAGGAAAAAAGGCATCCTGTCGGTTGATGAGTTCCCCGCCAGCATGATCGATTTTCTAAGCTATAATGCAAATGAACTGGAGGCTGAGAAGGATTACAGGAATTCACTTGTTAATTTTGCCTTGCAAAAGATCAGCGAGGATGAGAGGGCCCTGGTCAGCTTCTATTATTATGATGAGCTCGATATCAGGGAGATCTCCGATATTACCGGCATCAGTAAGCCGAATATCAAGGTCAGGCTATTCAGGTCACGGCAGAAGATGCTGGAAATAATTGAAAAAGTTGAAAAGAAAAATCTCATACACGATGGAAAAGAATGAATTTCAGGATCCTCTGAAGAACTATTTCGAACCTGAAAGGATTGAGAAGGCTCCGGAGGGATTTACAGACAAGATAATGTCGCGGATCAGTGTCGAGAGAAGTCTGGCTTTTGCCGGGAAAAAGGCTTTCGGAAACTACCGGGTCCCGCTCATATCGGGCATAGTCACACTACTGTTGATTGTTGCTGCAGTACTTGTTCCGCCAGATCAGACGGACACCCTATTCGGCTCGGTTTTAAAAGTCGTCGGCAGCTTCAGGCTTACACTCCCGGAAGTGGGTATTTTCAATGGAGTGGGAAGCTCCTTCCCCGAATGGGCCATCTACGGGATCATTAGCTTTTCCCTGATCATGATCGCCGACAGGATGTTATTCGGATTGTTCCACAAAGCAGGCAAGCATTAGTTCAGCGCCTTAGAAACTCTCCACCCTCGAATTGAGGCCTTTCGCATTGAGCGACCTGCTCATTGCGGCAAGAACCGGCTTTAAGCCGTTTTTAATTTCGCATTTGCCCTTCAGATGGACTATCATGGCGCATTGTTCTGCCTGGACTGAATCATGTCCGCAAACCTCAACAAGTGATTTTATGACATGATCAAATGTGTTTACCTCATCATTGTAGAGTACAAGAGTGTATGTCTCTCCTCCCTTCTTGAGGTCGTCATTTTTGTGTAGGGTCCTCTCTTTCATTCCGCTTTCTCGAACAACTGCTTTGCCTTTTCAACCGGGATCTCCACGTTGCCAAGATAGGCAGCCACCCTGGCATTTTCAAAGCCGTTTCTTTTTAACAACCCGGCATATTCTGCAGCAGTGTCAAAAGTAATAAATTTTCCAATCAGATACACAAATACCCCGTCACCGGTCATCAAAACCGTAAGTCCCCTGGTGCCTGCAAGAGTGCTGAACTCTTCGGCGGTTGCTTCGTTTACCGGTATCGGGCCCCGGGTTATCTCCACCCTGTAAACGAGGGTAGGAGCTTCACCCTGGCCCTGCTTATTTTCAGATGAGGCGGTCACCGTGAAAAACGGCTTCAGTCCCCACTCCTTTTCGAGCAGGGAAGCCCTTTCGAGGGAGATTTGTTTCCCGTCGGATGCAGCCACAATGAAAGCATCCCGGAATCCTGCCTGTCTTACCCTGAGAAGAGCTTTCCCGGCATCAGCGTTCCTCCTGAACAAGCCCGCAAAATAGCGGGTGGATGAGGAGCCGGGGATCTTAAATCCCGAAACCGGGATTATCCCTTTGAAATACCCGATACCCAGCGGCTTGCTGTAGACACCGATCTGTATCCTGTATACCAGCCCGGATGGGAGGTGCGGATCAATTTCGATCTTTTGTTCCTTCAGAAATCCGGTATCCCGGGAAATCCCGAATATCGAGAAAACGCCGGCTGTTCCAGCCACCTGCTCCATTTCCTGATGGGGAAGGTTTGCTATGGCCGGCTTATTTGTAAGGGCCCTGTTCCCTGAATCCTGAACCGTGCGAACCGGAACTTCTGCCTGCGAGCCTGCCGGAATTGCCAATCTGACCGAAGATGCTGCCGTATCTGATCTGCCGAACTTTTCATCCGCAAGCTTCTGGTATTTTGCCGAGAGTGCCTCGGTTTCGTCTATTCTTGCCCGGGCAGCCTGTTTCTGCCCGGCCGGAAGCTTGTCATATTCCTGCCTGTACCCTGCAGCAATTGCGTTCAGAGAATCGGATTTAACCTGGTAGTCCAAAGCCTCGGTAAGGGTCCTGTCGTAACTTGCGGGGAGATTGGTCTTCCTGGTACCGGGTCCGGCAGCAACCGGCACGGACAGGTCAGCTTGCCTGCCAGGTGCACCGGCATTCCCGTCTTCCCGGGATGTTTCCCCCATGGCACCTCCGATGACCTCGCCATACTTTGGGTCATCGATCTTTCCCCTCCCCTCACTGCATTCCCGGATGAAATCCTGGACATTCAGGTCACGTGCAATCTTCCTCCCGGCATATTTTTCAAGGTGATTGAATGATTTAATCGCTTCGGCATAATCACCGGCCTGCTGCTGGGCTCTGCCGAGGTAAAACCACGCATCCAGAGGTACCGACCTGAATTCCGGCGGATTGTCAAGGGAACCCTTTAGGAATCCGGATGCCTTTCCCGGCTCCTTTCCTGTCATTACCAGGCATGTTCCGCAATAGTATTTATACAACGGATCTTTTGGATAATTCTCAAGCAGGATGGTGAATTCACGGTAAGCCTTTTCATAGTCGCCTTTGTTATATGCGCTGTAAGCTTCCTGGCGCGAGGGCTGGGTAACTTTCTGGGCATAAAGGTCCCCTGTGACCATGTATGCCATGAGGATCGCCAACGGCATGACAAGTTGATTTCTTATGTTCCGGGCTGCAAACACCATGCCTGTTAATTATCTAATTATCTGAATATTATTGTCAATCAACTTCCTTAATTAGAACGGTTATTGTTGATAATAATTGTCCCCATTTTATCACAAAACAATCCAAACTTCGTAAATTTACCATTAATAACAAAATGATCAGAATATGACAGAGTTAAAGGAGGGGATGAAAGCCCCGTTTTTTGAAGGTACTGATCAGGACGGGCAAACGGTGAAACTCACGGATCTTAAAGGTAAAAAGGTTGTCCTCTATTTCTATCCGAAGGACAACACCCCCGGCTGTACTGCCGAGGCATGCAACCTCCGGGACAATTACGATATGCTTGCTCTGCATGGCTTTGAGGTAGTGGGTGTAAGCACCGACACCGGGATATCCCACAAGGGATTTGCCGCAAAATATTCCCTTCCGTTCAGGCTGATTGCCGATACTTCGAAAAAGATTGTCAGCGACTATGGCGTTTACAGGGAAAAGAAATTATACGGCAGGAGTTTCCTCGGGATCGTTAGAACAACATTCCTTATTGACGAACATGGATCAATTAAAAATATTATTTCGAAGGTTGAAACACGCAACCACAGTGACCAGATTTTAAAGATTTATGTACAATAAAACCAATATTATGAGCAACGAAAAGAAAGAAATCAATAAAGAAAAGCTTAAAGCTCTCGAAGTTACACTGGGCAAAATCGAAAAGGATTTCGGCAAAGGGACCATAATGAAGCTTGGCGATCAGCCTATAGATAATATCCAGGTCATCTCCACCGGATCGATAGGTCTGGATGCCGCACTCGGCATCGGGGGCTTCCCCAGGGGAAGAGTGATCGAGATCTATGGTCCGGAGGCATCCGGCAAAACAACCCTTGCCATCCATGCCATAGCCGAAGCCCAGAAGAACGGAGGCATCGCAGCGATAATCGATGCTGAGCATACTTTCGACAGGAACTATGCCGAGAAGCTTGGCGTGGATGTCGAGAACCTCCTTATTTCCCAGCCCGACAACGGCGAGCAGGCCCTGGAGATCACGGATAACCTGATCAGGTCAGGAGCACTGGATATAGTCGTGATTGACTCCGTCGCGGCGCTTACGCCCAAGGCGGAAATCGAGGGTGAGATGGGTGATTCAAAAATGGGGCTTCAGGCCAGGCTGATGTCGCAGGCCCTAAGGAAGCTGACTGCAAATATAAGTAAAACCAATACCTCCTGTGTTTTCATCAATCAGCTGAGGGACAAGATAGGCGTCATGTTCGGAAATCCTGAAACCACTACTGGAGGAAATGCACTTAAATTTTATGCATCCGTGAGGATAGACATCCGCAGGACAAACCAGCTCAAGGATGGAGAAGAGATAATCGGAAGCCGGACAAGGGTTAAGATAGTTAAGAATAAGCTGGCGCCACCCTTTAAAAAAGCTGATTTTGACATACTTTATGGGGAAGGGATATCCCAGCTCGGTGAGATTGTCGATCTCGGGGTCGACTTCGATATAATAAAGAAAAGCGGATCGTGGTTCAGCTATGGAGACACGAAGCTCGGCCAGGGGCGAGATGCCGTCAAGCAGATCATCAGAGATAATCCTGAACTCGCCGAAGAGCTGAAAACCAAGATTAACGAGACCTTGAAAAAATAATAACCTCTTTACTAACAAGATTTTTATGAACAGAACTTCGTGCCTTGGGATGATTATGATCATCCTGTTGTCGGTTTCATGCAGCCAGAATAACCCATCCCAAAAGAGCGCAGTAACACCGGCACCTGCGATCAACAGCCAACTGACGGACCAGGAGAAAGCCGGCGGGCTGATGACACCTGAGATACTCTGGAAATTCGGACGGCTCGGTTCCGTCGCTCTCTCACCCGACGGATCATCCGTTGTTTACACCGTGACACGAATTGATCTTGCCACGGAAGCCCGGCAGACCAATATTTTCAGTATGCCAGCTGCCGGAGGCGATCCTGTCCAGCTTACGACCGACGGGGGATCCTCACCGCAATGGATCGACTCGGGTAAAAAAATTGCTTTCGTGAAGGGAGACAACCTTTTTACAATGAACCCTGACGGCACCGGCCAGAAAAAGGTCGAGGGACTCGAAGGCTTCGAGATCTTCAACATTTCCCCGCAGGGAAACATGATCTACTTTACCCGGAGGGTCAAGCTCGATCAGACCGCAAACGAAAAATACAACCTGCCAAAGGCCAAGGTCAGGATAATCGACCAGCTTATGTACAGGCACTGGAACTACTGGAGCGACTATTCATACAGCCATATCTTCGTGGCATCATTTGACGATTCGGCAGTTACAAATCCGAAGGACATAATGGAGGGCCAGAGATTCGAATCGCCCCTATCCCCGTATTTTGATGAAGGAGAGATCGCATGGAGCCCCGATGGCAAATATGTCGCTTACACGACCAAAAGGCTCAATGGCAAGGAGGACGCAAGGAGCACCAACTCCGATGTCTATCTACATGATGTAGAAACCGGGAAAGAGGTGAATATTTCAGAAGGCAACATGGGCTATGACCGCTTACCTGTATTTTCGCCCGACGGTTTAAAAATTGCTTACCAGAGCATGGAGAGGGACGGGTATGAGGCCGACCTGGACAGGCTTTTTGTTTACGACATCAAGACCGGGAGCCGCAATTGGATAACCAAGGACTGGACATTCGATGTGGAAAACATCAGATGGGCCGATAACGAAAACATCTATTTCGTATGCGCCCATATGGGAACTTCACAGGTATTCAGGACAAGCCTGGCCGGTAAAGGTGTTGAACAGGTGACCAGGGGATCTCATGAACTTGGCTCACTTTCAATTCAGTCGGGGAAAGCCTCAGCGTCGGTCATGTCATTCTCCCTTGCCTCCGAGCTGGCAAGCATTGACCTGTCGACAGGTGAGGTAAAGCAGATAAGCCAGATAAACAAACCGATCTATGAATCGGTCAGGATGGGCAAGTTTGACGAGAAGCATGTCACCACAAAGGACGGCAAGGACCTGCAGATGTGGGTTGTCTATCCTCCCGATTTCGATCCCTCAAAAAAGTATCCGGCACTCCTGTTCTGCAACGGCGGACCGCAGAGCACTCTTGGCCCATTTTGGTCATACAGGTGGAACTTCCAGATGATGGCATCGAAGGGATATATTGTTTTTGCTCCTAACAGGCGGGGCGTAGCAGGATTCGGACAGGCATGGAAGGAAGAGATCTCGGGCGATTACGGGGGCAAGGATATGCAGGATTACCTCGATGCGACCGATGCGATGGCAAAAGAGCCTTATGTAGATGCCTCAAAAATGGGAGCAGTCGGCGCCAGCTACGGTGGATACTCCGTATTCTACCTTGCCGGAATACACCAGAAGAGATTCAGGACCTTTGTTGCCCATTGCGGAGTATTCGATTTTGTAAGTGAATACGGAGCGACCGAAGAGCTGTGGTTCCCGGATTTCGACTATAAAGGCCCGTACTGGGACAATTCGAAAAGCTACCTCTACTCGCCGCACCTGCTTGTCAACAAGTGGGATACACCGATTCTCATAATCACCGGGGCAAACGATTTCAGGATCCCTTACACTCAGAGTATGGAGGCGTTCACAGCAGCCCAGCTGCATAATGTTCCGAGCAAGCTCCTGTTCTTCGAGGATGAGTACCACTGGGTCATGAAGCCGCAGAATTCCGTCATCTGGCAGAATGAGCTCTTCAAATGGTTGGATGCGTACCTGAAATAAAAATTAAGCTCAAAATATTATAACCGCAAAGATCGCTAAGGTGAAACGAAGGGCGCAAAGTAATTTCAGAATAGGCTTTGCGAGCTCTGCGAAAAACTAAGCGGACTTTGCGGTTATTCATTTCCAGCCAATAATCTCAATATGTATTCTGCTTTCTCTTCAAACGGCAGTTCCCCGCCGATCCAGTTGATCTTGATTCCCCTCCGCTCCATTCCCCGGAACCAGGTCATCTGTCGCTTGGCATACTGGTGAATTGCTATCTCAAGGGACCGGAACATCTCATCAAACTTCAGTTTCCCGGTAAGGTACAAGGTAACGTATTTGTATTCAAGCCCGTAATAGATCAGGTCCTCCGGCTTCAGACCGTTGTCAAGAAGGCCCTGTACTTCATCCGCCAATCCCGCGTCGAGCCGTTGCCTGAGCCGTTCGGTGATCCTTTCCCTCCGCTTCTGCCTGTCGTACAGGATCCCTGCAATGAGCGGCCTGAAACCGGGAATGGTTGTCATCCTCCCTTCCGCCTTCAGCTGGTACCGTTCAATCTCTATTGCACGGATCGCCCTCTTTTTTGTATCGATGTCGGTCGTGTTGTGAAGCCTTTTGTACGATCTCAGCATAGTTGCCAGTTCCTCCAGCGATTTGCCTGCAAGCTTCTCCCTTAGCACGGGATCGGGCGGGACCTCCCGAAGGCTGTATCCCGAGACTATGCAATCGACGTACATCCCCGACCCGCCGCAGACCACAGGAAAAACACTCCTTTTCTTAAGGTCAGAACAGGCCTCAGTGAAGTCACGCTGGAACTCGAACAGGTTATACTTATGCCCAGGTTCGGCCACATCAATGAGATGACACGGGATCCTGACCCCGTTAACGACATAATCATCATAATCCTTCCCTGTGCCCAGGTCCATCCTCCGGTATACCTGCCGGGAATCGGCACTGATTATCTCTCCGCCCGTCCTTGAAGCCACCGCAGCCGCCAGCGATGTCTTTCCGCTCGCGGTCGGTCCGGTGATGACAACCATGTCATATTTCCTGTCACTCAGGGTCTCCATTTTCAGCGCGATAAGCCCAGTAAAGCCAAATTACCGTAAAATTAGTTAATTTAGCGGCACTTATCCTGTCAAAAATGGACCTCAGACAATTATCTGACCGCATTAAGAACCTTATCATTGACCCCGCAAAGGCCTGGGAGACAATTGTCTCTGAAAACAGGCCCGTAAGGGAAGAAACCCTGGGCTATCTTTATCCACTTATCATACCTGGAACAGTCGCTGCTTTCCTCGGGCCGTTCCTGTTTTCGCACAGTGACCTTCACCCGATGTTTTTTATCCTTGCAGGGATCAAATATTTTCTCCTAATGATCATATCGGTATATGCCACGTCGTTCATTTTCAATGAAACAGCCAAAAGGATCGGCATTAAGTGCGACTACCGCAGTTCATTTTACCTGGTCATCTATTCCCTGGCTCCGCTGCTTTTATGCCAGATTGTCAGCAGGTTGTTTGAATCGTTCATTTTCGTCAATGTACTCTCACTGTATGGCCTTTACATTTTCTGGACCGGAACGGAGAAGCTTTTCAATCCTCCCGACGAAAAGAAGGTGACCATGCTCATTTCAGTCACCGTTATCGTCATCGCAACCTTTTTCACGGCAAACTGGTTCCTTACAAAGGTGATTGACAGGTTATACCTCGCCATGTTTGCTTAACTGCACGGGATAATGAAAGCTGCGCCATCAGATATTACAATCAGGAATAAAAAGTCTTCGCACGACTATGAATTCCTGGAGAAATACACGGCCGGCATAAAGCTTACGGGGACAGAAATTAAATCAATCAGGGCAGGGAAAGCAACGCTGACCGATTCCTTTTGCCTTTTCAGGAACGGGGAGCTTTTCATAAAAGGTATGCATATCTCCGAATACTGGTGGGGAAATCTGAATAATCATGATCCCCTGAGGGAGCGGAAGCTGCTTCTTACTGCCCGCGAGCTGAGAAAGATAGAAAGGAAAGTGAAGGAGACCGGCCTCACCATCATCGTTATAAAGGTTTTTATAAACGAGCGCGGCCTGGCCAAGGCTGAAATAGCCGTTTCCAGGGGCAAGAAGGAGTATGATAAGCGCGAAACCCTCAGAAAGCGCGACTCCGAGAGGGAACTTGACCGAATGAGAAAAAAATGATCAGAAGTTGGGGCTGAGAAGGTACCTCGAGTAGAACTTCACGATACTTTCGACAGCTGCCTCAGGAGAATCCACCAGAGTAAATATTTCCAGATCATCGGGAGAGATGTTATGTTCTTCCGCAAGCATTTCATCCTTGATCCAGTTAACCAGGCCGGTCCAGTATTTTGTTCCGACCAGTATGATCGGGAACTTGCCTATCTTGCGTGTTTGGATCAGAGTGAAAGCCTCAAAGAGCTCATCGAAGGTTCCAAAACCTCCGGGGAGCACGATAAATCCCTGTGCATACTTGACGAACATCAGCTTGCGTACAAAGAAGTGATCGAATGTGATGAGCTTATCGGAGTCGATATAGGCATTTGGCCTCTGTTCAAAGGGAAGGTCGATATTGATCCCCACCGATTTGCCGTTCCCCCTCCTTGCTCCCTTGTTGGCAGCCTCCATGATCCCAGGTCCTCCGCCGGTGATGATGCCATACCCGTTCCTTACAAGCTGGTAGGCGATCTCCTCAGCCATCTTATAGTATTTGTCATTGTAATGTGTCCTTGCAGATCCAAAAATAGAGACACACGGGCCGATACGGGCCAGCTTCTCAAAGCCTTCGACAAGCTCCGATATTATTTTAAAGACCCGCCATGAATCGGTCGTGTGGATCTCGTGCCATGTTTTCTGGTCAAATGCATCCTTTATAAGATCTGCAGGCTTCTCCATGAATTCCAAAAATTAACAGTGTTACCTCCAAAGATAAATAAATTCTATTCCCTGAGTTCAGGCTCCAGGAACTTTCCCGTATAGCTTTCATTGCACCTGATAAGCTCTTCGGGAGTGCCCGAGAAAATAATATTCCCACCCTCCCTGCCTCCCTCCGGGCCAAGGTCGATAATATAATCCGCCATCTTGATCACATCCATGTTGTGTTCGATCACAATCACGGTATTTCCCCTGTCAACGAGCTTGCCGAGAACTTCCAGCAAAACCCTGACATCCTCAAAATGAAGCCCGGTTGTTGGTTCATCAAGGATATAGAGTGTCTTGCCGGTATCCTTCCTGGCCAGTTCGGTGGCAAGCTTGACTCTCTGGGCTTCTCCGCCCGAGAGTGTCGTTGATTGCTGGCCGAGCCGGATATAGCCAAGCCCGACATCCTTCAGGGTCTTTAGCTTGTGATGGATGGATGGGATATTTGAAAAGAACTCAACTGCCTTATTTACGGTCATCTCCAGTACGTCACTGATTGACTGCCCTTTGTATTTCACTTCAAGTGTTTCCCGATTATACCTTTTCCCGTTGCAGGTGTTGCAGTGCACGTAGACATCGGGAAGGAAGTTCATTTCGATAGTCTTCATTCCTGCTCCTTCGCACTCCTCGCATCGTCCTCCCTTGACATTGAATGAGAACCTGCCTGCCGTAAAGCCGCGGATCTTCGCTTCGGTGGTCTGTTCGAAGAGCTTCCTGATATCGGTGAACAGGCCGGTGTAGGTAGCGGGATTTGACCGCGGGGTCTTTCCGATTGGGGCCTGGCTGACCTCTATTACTTTATCGAGATGCTCAAGTCCCGAAAGATCCTTGTATGGAAGCGGGGTCTGGCCTGAGTTGTGGAACTTGCGTGCAAGCGCGGGGTGAAGAGTCTGGTTAATCAGGGTTGATTTGCCGCTTCCCGAAACTCCTGTCACACATACCAGCGTGCCCAATGGCAGGACCAGATCGATATTATTAAGGTTATGACCCGATGCGCCGGTCATCACCAGGAATTTGCCGTTGCCGGACCTTCTTATTGAAGGAATGATGAATTTTTTCCGGTTGCTCAGGAATCCGGCAGTTAAGGTGTTAAGCTTTTTGATCTCCTCCGGAGTGCCGACAGCCACAACCTTGCCCCCGTGCCTTCCGGCACCTGGCCCCATATCGATCACGTGGTCTGAAGAGAGTATCATTTCCCTGTCATGCTCGACGACGATGACCGAATTGCCTGAATCCCTCAGCTGCTTGAGGGCAGAGATCAGCCTGCGGTTATCCCGCTGGTGAAGGCCGATGCTTGGTTCGTCAAGTATGTAAAGAACATTTACGAGCCTTGACCCTATCTGGGTGGCGAGCCGTATCCTCTGGCTTTCACCGCCTGAAAGGGTCCGTGCACCTCGGTTCAGGGATAGGTATTCGAGCCCGACCTCCAGCAGGAACCCTAGCCTAGCCCTTATCTCCTTAAGTATCTCAGTCGCGATCAGCCGCTGTTTTTTGGTCAGCTTCTCTTCAACATTCGCAAGGAATGATGACAGCTCCCTGATGTCCATCGAGGCAAGCTCACCAATGTTCTTTTCCGCAATCCTGAACCACAATGCTTCCTTTTTGAGTCTTGTTCCCCCGCACTCCGGGCATGCATTATACTGCACATACTGATCGCGGATCCTGGTCCCGTTCCTTTTCCCGTTAATTATCTCGATGTTGCCAACGAAGTTTACAACTCCTTCGAAAGTCAGGAAGTAATTGGAGGTCATCCCGAGGGGTGTGTTTGAAAGCTTCAGCACCTCGTCAGAGCCGTACAATACCTTGTTTAACCCGTCTTCCGGAATATCCTTTATGGGAGTGTCGAGAGTGAAACCGTTCTTTTCGGCGATGGCTTCGATCTGCCAGAATATCCACACATTCTTGTATTTCCCGAGAGGTTCGATCCCTCCTTTCCTGATGCTGAGCTCAGGATCGGGAATAAGCTTGTTTAAATCGATGCTCGATATTTCACCCAGTCCGTTGCAATGCGGGCAGGCTCCCTGCGGGGAGTTAAATGAAAATGTGTGCGGAGCGGGTTCATTGTAGGAAATACCCGTTGCAGGGTCCATCAGATGCCGACTGAAGTACCGGGGCTGGTTGCTTTCGGCATCCAGCACCATCATCACCCCGTCGCCCTGGTCAAGTGCAAGAAGAACGGAATCCCGCAGCCTCTTTTCGGTCACCTCACCTATCCTGAACTTGTCGACTACCAGCTCAATAAAATGTGTCTTATATCTGTCGAGCTTCAATCCATGGGTGATCTCACGGATCTCACCGTTGATCCTTACATTAAGGAACCCTTTCCTGCGAAGCTGTTCGAACAGTTCTTTGTAATGTCCTTTCCTGCCTTTGACCACCGGGGACAGTACATAAACCTTCTTACCCCCGAAGCGTGAAATAACAAGATCATATATCTGTTCATCGGTATACCTGACCATCTTCTCGCCAGATTCGTACGAATAGGCGTCAGAAGCCCTGGCGTACAGAAGCCTCAGGAAATCGTATATCTCGGTTATCGTGCCTACGGTCGACCGCGGATTCTTGTTAGTTGTCTTCTGTTCTATGGAGATGACCGGGCTCAGCCCCGAGATCTTGTCAACATCCGGCCGTTCCATGCCACCCAGGAATTGCCTGGCATACGCGGAAAGGGTCTCCATGTAGCGCCTCTGCCCCTCGGCATAGATCGTGTCGAATGCAAGCGATGATTTTCCGCTCCCACTGAGGCCGGTTATGACAACCAGCTTGTTTCGCGGGATGCTAACGTCGATATTCTGTAGATTATGAACACGCGCGCCAAGAACATTTATAATTTCATCCATTTCCCTGCATGCCTTCCTTCAATCAATTATCAGAAACAGCATATTCCTCCAGGCGCATTCCTTCGGATGGTATCTTGATAAAATACTCCTTGCCCGGCCTTGGAGTGAAATACGGTTTCCTGAGCCACGGATTAAGGTACTTGAGAAGCTTATAGTTTGTGCCATGGCTTTTGGCGAAATCCGAGAAATCGCTTATTGCGGTATCTACCTTAACCTCGTAGTATCTTAGCGGCTGGTAAAGGTCGCCGGAATCGATGTCAAATCCATATTCCGCGGGATCATTGATGATCAGCTTGTATGCAACCGCCCTGAAAATATACCTGGCCGTTTCATCAGCCAGCAACAGATTGTAGTAATTGTCCTCCTTCTGGATCCTCATCTGTTCCTCAAGTGCAGCCCTACCGCCATTGTATGATGCGGCAGCAAGGGTCCAGTTGTGGTACTTATCATATGATTTCAGGAAATACTCGCAGGCAAACCGGGTCGATTTAGCGAAATCATATCTTTCATCGACAACATTGTTGATCTCCATTCCGGATTCCTTCCCTGTACCTGCAATGATCTGCCATAATCCGGTCGCCCCGGCCGGCGATATCATATTACTGTAATCGCTTTCCGCGGCTGCCAGGTATTTGAAATCGTCCGGGATATTGTTCTCCTGCAGGATCTTTTCTATTTCCGGCAGATACCTGTGCGCCCTCTTTATGATCATGATCGTGGAGGAATGCCTGTACGCGCTTATTATCAATTCCCGTTCGAGGCTTTCCCTGGTGTCGAAGTTCTCCAGAGGCATCCTCTCCCCTGCAAAAGTGATATTCCCCGGAATTTTAAATGACCGGTTGTAGCCAAGGGAGTCGCCTGAAAGCTTACTATTCCTGTTTGCCCCGAATATCCCGAATCCCTGGCTTACCAGTGCCGCAACCGTGATAACAGCAACGAAAATCAAAACTGCAAAAGCCGGCTTCCTGTCATTTCTCCGCATAGCTGACCATCCTTTTAAAAACAAAATGCAAAGGTAATCATTTTGAACATGATTAGTGAACGGATGCACTCTTAAAATATTGGAAAATGCCCGTCAGGAACAGAGAGTGAAAGGAAGGAGGAATTATCAGAACTTGTAAGAGATCCCTGAGAAAATCCCGAATGAATATGGATGGGTCCTTGGCCCCTGGATCATGCTGAACGGATTGAGGTAATAGCGGAATGTCGGCTCAAGGTTAAGAGATATCTTGTCGGATAAGTTGTACTCCATTCCCATTCCGAGAGAGCTGGTAACCATGAACGGATTCAGCCCCGCAGTTTTCCCCACTGCGTAGCTGTTTCCCGAAACGTGTGCGTTTACAGTATTGCTGACCAGGAGGTTATATGACAATCCGCCTATCACATTGAAGTCGATAGCCCGGTCGACTAGCTTGTATCTCAGGAAAATCGGCATCTCGAGATAGCTGAAATTCTGGTAAAGGGTATTATCGACATAGGACAGGTTTGCCTTCGATGGGTCAAATACATCAACGGTGTATATTGTGCGGACACGGTCACCGGTCCTGTCGGTGAGGAATACATCAGAATTATTGGTATAGACCAGGCCGTTCGACGTAAGGACCTCGAAATTATGGTCTCCCTTGGTGTAGTCATATCCCCTGAACCCGCTGAAAGAGCTGATCCCGTCAATCTCATTCCCGATAGAGGAATAATAGAGACCCGACTGTATGCTCAGTTTTCTACTGATTCTGTAAGCAAATGACAAACCACCTGAATAAGAGATCCTCGATTGTTCCGATGAATTGATCTGCTGTGAAATGGCACTGTTGTCAAGCCCGGGCCGGAGATAATATGTCGGAGAGACGAGCGCCGTGACCGACCACCTCCCGGTCTTCTCCTTTACCTGCTCATATGGCAGTTCCTTCAGGTCCTTAAAGCTGCCCGGTCGGGATGCAGAAGTTTTTTTATCTAAGATCAGTCCCTGTTCAAAGCTCTTTCTGACATTGAACAGCCAGTCCGGGACAAGGTGATCGCCTTGCGTTGCTTTTCCTTCAGCAACGCCCGTCTGATTTTCAGAGGTGTTCAATGCTGCATCGGCAAACGGCAAAGTATTGCCGGCAGTTTCAGCAGCGACTTTCAAATGCTTTGCAGGTCCTGTCCTTGCAATCCTGGTAACTGCCCTGCCATGGGATGCCGGAGCCTTAATATTGTCGAGTGCAAGTTCCTGGCTTCCGAGGCTTATGGTAATATCGGAACTCCATTTATAAGCAAGCAGGCTGACTGAAACGATCACCACAATAATGGCGGCGGCTCTGAGGAAAAGGTACGGCCTCTGTTTCTTCCTGATCGCGGGCAGAATGCCGGCCCAAATCCCGGAAGGGGGAAGGACTTCAAAATCTTTAAGCCCGTTCCTGAACAGAAGATCTATATTTGCCCCGCCATTAGACATTTACTACCGTTTTGTTCAGCCCCGTATAAATACTGACCTTTTTCTGGAGGATGATCCTTGCCCTTGACAGGTTGGACTTTGATGTCCCCTCCGAAATGCCAATCATATCACTTATCTCCTTATGGGAATAGCCCTCAATTGCAAAGAGGTTGAACACCATCCTGTATTTGGGAGGCAATTCCCTTATGATCTCGAGAAGGTCGACCGCTTCAAGCCCTGCATAATCCTGGTTTTCAGGATCTGCGTCCGGTTCCGGAATATTATCTATATCATCAACCCTGTATAGGTTGTGGTTGCTCCGGAACTTCTCAAGAGCGGTATTGACAACTATCCTCCTCATCCATCCTTCAAAAGAACCTTCATTTTTGTAATGGATGAGGTTTTCAAAAATCTTTATGAATCCTTCCTGGAGAATGTCCCTTGCTTCCTCATCATTACCGGAATACTGAAGGCACACGCCGTAGAGTTTGGAAGCATGTCTCCTGTACAGAAGCTCCTGATCTCTTCTGTTACCGGCCAGACAACCCTTAATAATATTTATTATTTCAGGCAAGCTTTAGGGACTTTAGGTCCAATAAAGTTAATAATAATTGTCTGAAATGCCAGTAATTTCCGAAAAGATTGATGCAATTTCCAGTAAAAAGGTTGCGTCATCAGGTGATCAGAGGTGGATCGACTCCCCGTAGGCATCCTCAGCCGCCTCCATAATTGCCTCTGACATAGTGGGATGGGGATGAATCGATCTCATGATCTCATGGCCCGTTGTTTCAAGTTTCCTGGCAACCACGATTTCAGAAATAAGCTCCGTAACATTGGCCCCGATCATGTGCGCCCCGAGAAGTTCACCATAGGCGGAATCAAAGATAAGCTTGACAAATCCTTCCCTCGAACCGGAAGCATTTGCCTTTCCCGATGCAGTGAACGGGAACTTGCCGACCCTGATCGCATATCCTGCCTCCTTTGCGGCGCTCTCGGTATAGCCGCATGAGGCGACCTCGGGCGTGGTATATGTGCACGCCGGGATATTCCTGTAATCCACGGGATCCGGATCCAGGCCGGCCATCTTTTCCACACATGCGATCCCCTCTGCAGATGCAACATGTGCGAGCGCCGGACCATGGACTATGTCCCCGATAGCATAAATNCCCGGAACGTTCGTCCTGTAGAATTCATCGACAATCACCTTCCCTTTCTCAACCTTAACCCCTGACTCTTCAAGGCCTATCCCTTCGGTGTTCGGGGTGACTCCGACTGCCGACAATACCATTTCCGCCTCCGTGACCTCCTCTCCCTTTGGGGTCTTTATCCTGACCCTGCAAATATCGCCCGAAACATCTGCCGACTCCACTGACGAGCCGGTGAGCACTCTCATTTTCATCTTCTTGAACGATCTCTCGAGCTGCTTCGAGACCTCCTCATCCTCATTCGGAACTATGCGTGGAAGGAATTCCACCAGGGTCACACTAGTGCCAAGGGTCTGGTAAAAGCATGCAAATTCGCTTCCGATAGCACCGGAACCGACAACGACTATCGATGCCGGAAGTTTCGGGAGAGTCATTGCCTCACGGTATCCTATGATTTTCACCCCGTCCTGCTTCAGGTTCGGAAGCTCTTTCGATCTTGCCCCGGTTGCGACGATGATGTGTGTCGCAGAAAGGACCTTTGTCTCACCGTCACCGGTTTTTACCTCGACCCTGTTATTCCCGGCAAGCCGGCCGAAACCATTAACATGCTCAATCTTGTTCTTTCTGAAGAGGAACTGCACTCCCTTACTCATTCCGTCGGCAATGCTCCTGCTCCTCGCGACAATTGCACTGAAATCGGGCTTTGCAGACCCTTCAATCCTGATCCCGTAATCAGTGGAGTGGGTCATGTATTCAAATACCTGTGCGCTTTTCAGAAGCGATTTGGTAGGTATACATCCCCAGTTAAGGCATATACCTCCAATTTCGGCCCTTTCGATGACCGCTACCTTCATTTTCAACTGGGCAGCCCTAATTGCTGCCACATATCCGCCTGGTCCGCTTCCGATAACAATGAGATCGTAATCCATATCAGTTCAGTATTTAGTGTTGATTGATTTTCCTGATTTCAGCTTATCTGCGAGCCACCTTGCAGCTTTGAGAATGACCCACATCACCACAAGCGTAAAGATGATGGTTGCACCGACCGGGATACCTGCATTGTAGGAAACGGCATAACCTGTGGCGGTTCCTGCAAATCCTGCCGCTACCGAGCCGATCACTATCCCCGTGTAGCTCTTGGTAAACAGGCCGGCAATGTTAGGCGGAATTGTAAGCAGGGATATCACCAGTACCACTCCCGCCATCCTGATATTCAATACGATGGTCAGAGCAACAAGTGAAGTTGTGATGTACTTGAAAACATTCACATATTTTGAATATGTCCTGGCAAAAACCTCATCGAACGAAATATACAGGATCGTCCGGTAAAATACCGTGAAATAGACAATCAGCACCGCCGACATCACGGCAAGGGCAATAATATCCGTGCTTGTGACGGTAAGCATGCTTCCGAACAGGTACCCCATCAGATCGGGGGAATAACCGGGTGTAAGGTAAATGAATATTATCCCTACAGCCATTCCGAAGGCCCATAGAATACCGATAGCCGAATCTTCCCTTATTTTCTGGTTTACGGAAAGGTATTCCACCCCGAGGGCTGAAAGCACGCTGAAGATTGCAGCCCCGATAACCGGGTTTATACCTGCAAAATAACCTATCCCTAGTCCGCCGAATGATGCATGTGTTATCCCACCGCTCAGGAAGACCATTTTTTTTGAAACAATGTATGTTCCTGCCAGTCCGGCAGTTATGCTGGCGAATATGGCACCAAGAAGGCCCTTGATGAAAAAGTCATAATGAAAAATGCTGACGTCTGCCATTCAATGAGCTTTTAATACAGTATGTGGAATATCGCCGTGCGCAATAAGCTGGATCGGGCAACCGTAGGCAAGAAGCTCCTCGTTGGAGATCTCAGACGAAGGGTGGTAATGGAGATTCCTGTTGACGCATGCAAATGACTTCACGTGGGCTGAAATAGTTCCGACATCATGCGAGACCATAAGGATAGCCATCCTCTTATTGAGGATCTTAAGCGTTTCATAGAAATCGTTCTCAAAGCTTGAGTCGACGAAATTGCCGGGCTCATCCAGGAGAAGCAAAACCGGATCCCCGATAATTGCCCGTCCGAGAAGGACCCTCTGGATCTGTCCGCCCGAAAGCTCATTCAGCGAGGCATTTCCAGAATCCGAGAGGCCGAGGTCTTCGATTACCAGGTCGGCTCTTTTCATGTCCTCCCGGTTCATCCGTGTAATAAGACCCTTGTGCATCATCAGCCCTGAAAGGACGACATCCCTGACCGTCACCGGGAAGTTGTTGTCGCCGGTCGAAATCTGCGGCAGGTAGCCAATGGTAGTTGGCATCAGTATCCTTTGATTGAAAACGATCTCACCGCCCGATGGCCTTATGAGCCCAAGGATGATCCGCAGGAGAGTCGTTTTGCCTCCGCCGTTGGGCCCGATAACACCGACGAAATCGTTTTCAGTCACTTTCAGATCCACGTCTTCAAGCACGGTTGCCGGGCCATATGAGGCTGACAAAGATTTCATTTCAAAAAGCCATTCTGCCATAACCTGCTTATTTTGATCCCTCCTCAAACCCGGCTTTCAGGGCACCGATGATCCCTGTAACCGAAGCAAACCAGTCCTCCGAAAGAGGATCGATTATCACTATCCTTGCCCCCGTTTCATCGGCAATTGCCTTTGGATTCTTTGTGTCGTATTCTTTCTGGACCAATATGGTCTTCAGATTCTCCTTCCTGGCAATATCGATAAGATCTTTCATCCTTGCCGGTGAGGGTTCTTTCCCTTCGTACTCGACCGTTATCTCCTTAAGTCCGTAATCGCGGGCAAGGTATGCAAGATTTGGATGGTAAATCATAAATTCCCTGTTGCCGTGCGCGGCAGAAAGCCCCCGGGCCAGGGAATCCGCTACGGCAATCTGCCTGCGGAGATTCTCGTAGTTTTTTTCAAACAGCTCCCTGTGGTCAGGATCGATGGTCGTGAGAAAATCCCTGACAGACAGGGCTATCCTGAAGGCACAGGCAGGCGACACCCAGTAATGCGGATCAGCGGCCTCGGCGTGCCCGCCGCTTTCATGATGATCAGCGGCGATGGGGTCGATCGATCCTGAGAGCGAAAGCTTCTTCATGTTTTTGTTTACCCCGAAAAACCTGTCAAGCCAGGTCATTTCGAAACCCAGGTATCCGTCGCTGATATATGCAGCGGACCTGCTCAACTGCCGGATCTGCTCCGGGTAAGGCTCATAATTATGCGGGTTTGATCCTGGAGGCACCATCACGTTGACATCAAAGATGGTATCGGCAATCCCCTTCACAAAATATTTGAACGGGCCGATGCTGACTGAAATTATCTTCTTGTCCGATTGTTTCCCTGTGCCGCCGCATGATGCTACCGCTGCCATCAGGAGGATTAGGATTGTCTTCTTCATCAGAGATTTTTTCAGTCTGGCTACAAAAATAACATATAACCCGGAATAAGGTTAATGCCGGGGTTACAAAATAAATCGAGCTGCCGGGGCAATCAACAGCCTTGCACCGGCAGCTCAGGAATGAAAAACCAGAATCGTTTATTTGGAAGATCTAATACGTTTGCAGTGATATCCTAAAAAATCCCGTTGCCTTTGAGGCGCTTATGTGAAATTTCCAGGTTCCTGTCTTGTCCTTGTTCTCCTGGTCCGAAATATTGAAAGACTTTCTCCAGTTCAGGTTCCCGTATTCGTCGATAAGAATGTCAGAATAGGTTTTCCCGCCGGGCATTGTGATCTTGATCCTTATCTCACCCTGTTTGCAGTCGCCGTTTACCGACATCACAACCGACTTGGTAGCAGGTTCCACGTCAAAGCTGTAATCTCCCGAATATGAATTCTCCTTCATGGACTTCGAAAAGTCCCACGAGGTACCCTCACCATCACCGCCCCGGTTCCAGTAAATGAACGGCGTCACTTTCCCCATGTGAAAGTCATTCTCGACATGAATGTCCGGAATTTCAAAATTCTCATTGAAATTCCTGAAGTAACGGTCAAGATGGCCGGTGGAATCATCCATCTGAATTTTAGCCAGGTCCATTTCCGCCTGGATCTTCTTCTGAAGCTGCATTTGTTCTTTCTGCTGCTCATCCATTGCTTTCTTTTGCTCCAAAATAGCTTTCTTCTGAGCATCAATTTCCTCCTGCATCCTGAGCTCTCTTTCCCTGTCCGCTTTTGTCACGTCCTGTGCCTGTGCCGCCTGAAAACCGAAAGTGAATGCCGTGAGACAAATTGCCAATACTGTTGTTCCGATTTTTTTCATGACTACCCTGTTTAAAATTGTTAAGTCAAAGATAGTGCCCCGATCAGCAACAATTTGTTAATGCCGGGTTAACGCAGGGTTAATGTTGAAGCGTGCATTTCCCGGGTGTCGATAAATTGAATAAATTTGAGATGATAAAATTATGAAATGGTCAGGAAAAATACAGTGCTGACACTGGGGATAATTTCCATTGTTATTTTATTAACAATCCAGGTCATCATTACATTAGGAGTATGGAAACAGAAGGACGAAATGTTCAACCTGCGTTACAGGCTCTATTCCCAGGATGCCCTTGCAAGCATGTCGCGCAAATGGGGCACGGACGGCTTCGATACCGCAAGGCTTTTGATAAGTGCATACTCAGCAAGTGCCGTTAAACAGATCACCGAAGCCAAAAGCGATTCGGCGATCCAGAGGATTAAGGATGATGCCCTCTTCTTCACGGAAAAAGTGCTGAACAAGGAACAGGATCTTTCACCATACCTGTCGGACTATTTCGGCAGGCAGGGAGTGGACAGGAATTTCAATTACAAGGTGGTCATTAATTTTTACGGCCTGATTAACGGCGATAAAAGGATTCCCGTCTATGTGAATGAGGAGTTTGCAAGCCGGCGTCCCGTAAGACCTGATACAACCCAACCGCGCACAAGGATTGCAAAGCGCCGTCCTTCCCCTGAAATACTGGTCCTGGCAACGCGCTCGGAGGACAATAACTACAGGCTTGATTTTGCTTTCCTTATCGATTTTTCTGATAAGAAAAGCGTGATCCTTAAGGAATCAGCCGCCTATTTGTCGCTCAGCCTCTTCAGCATCCTGGTGGTCGTGCTGCTGTTCATAATAACCTACAGGAACCTGATGGAAGAGAAGCGGCTGTCAAATCTCAAAACCGACTTCATCAACAATATGACCCATGAGCTTAAGACCCCGCTTTCCACAATCACGGTGGCAGGAAGGACTCTCGAGATGGCCCAGATCAGGAGCAATGAGGAGAAGGTACTCGAGACCGCGAAACTGATCGGGAAACAGAGCGTTCATCTTAACCAGCTGATAAACATGATCCTGGAGATCAGCATGTGGGAAAGGACACAGTTTGAGCTGGATAAGAAAAAGGTGCAGATAGAGGAAATAATGAATGATATCGTGACCAGTTTCAGAACGGGCTGCGGCAATTGTGCCACCCTCAGGGAAAAATACTCCTTCAACGGCGAAAGCGTCGATTTGGACCCGGTCTACTTTACAACCCTCATGAATAACCTGCTTTCGAATGCGGTTAAATATTCCGACAGGGAACCGGAGATCAATATCGAAGGATTTGCGCAGGACAATACAGTGTTCATCAGCGTTGCCGACAACGGGATCGGCATAAGCAAGAATGATCAGAAACATGTTTTTGACAAATTCTACAGGGCTTCCACCGGGAATATCCATAAATATAAAGGACTGGGGCTTGGCCTCTACTATGTCAGGAAGATAGCTGAGGCTCACGGCGGAGATGTGACAGTAAGCAGTAAACCGGGAAAAGGAAGTATATTTACAGTATCAATACCGTATTAATCTGAAGGCCATGAAAGTACTTTTAGCCGAAGACGACAGGGATTTCGGGAACATCCTTGCCCAGTACATATCCATCAGCGGTTTCGACGTCATTCTGGCCCGCGACGGCAAGGAAGCCTGGGAAAGGTTCAGCCAGTCGAAGCCGGATATTTGTGTGCTCGACGTAATGATGCCCGAAATGGATGGGTTTTCCCTGGCAGAAAAGATCAAGGAGGCGGCTTCCGACATGCCCGTTATCTTCCTTACTGCCAAGAGTCTGAAGGAAGATATTGTAAGGGGACTAATGATAGGTGCCGACGATTATATTACAAAGCCCTTCGATCCGGAGGTCCTTATCCTGAGGATCAATAATATACTCAGAAGAGTCTACTCGTCAGTCAACGATGAGTACAGGATCTCAAACACCCTCCTCAAGTTCAATACCCTTGAACTTGTCTGCGGATCCACGAGGGAAAAGCTGACCATTAAGGAAGCCCAGCTGCTAAAATATTTCATAATCAACAAGAACAAAATACTGGCGAGGGAGGATATCCTTACAGAGATCTGGGGAGAGGATGATTACTTCCTGGGAAGAAGCATGGATGTATTCATAAGCAGGCTAAGGAAATACGTATCCGAGGACAGCTGCATAGACATTCGGACCGTAAGGGGTACCGGGTTTATACTCGAGGAATCAAAACCCGGAGAGGATTTCCATAAAGGAGATTGATATTGTTAAGCAGGAAAATATAACCCCCACCCCCCTGAAGGGGGCTATCCTTCAGGGAGGTTGGGGGGCAAGAGTATTCTGTGTCAGTTTTTCCTATTTCCCCAGCACTTCTTTTACCTTGTTTGTGAGGTCATCGCCACGCAGGTTCCTGCCAATGATCGTTCCGCTCTGATCGAGAAGAAAATTGGCCGGTATTGCACTTACTGCATACAGCTTTGCAGCGGCGCTGTTCCAGTACTGCAGGTCGGAAACCTGGGTCCAGTCAAGCTTGTCATCGGCTATGGCCTTCACCCATTCGTCCCGGGTCTGGTCAAGTGAAACACCGATTATATCGAATCCCTTCTTGTGATATTCGTTATAAACCTTTACCACATTGGGGTTTTCCCTGCGGCACGGCCCGCACCAGCCTGCCCAGAAATCAATGAGCAACAGCTTCGATCCGATCTTTGATGAAAGTGATACGGGTTTGCCTTCAGGATCATTCAGCGTGAAATCAGGAGCCTTCTGTCCCACGGAAACGGCTTTCATTTTTGAAACCCTTTCCTTCAGGTCGCGTACTGTCTGGGTATTAGCGACGGAGGTGTCAAGGGCATTTATGAGGCCTTCAATCTCATCAGCCTCGAGCTGATAGCTTAATCCTGACAGCAGGGATGGCACAACAAAAGACTTCGGGTTGTTCTTAATGAATACTTTCTGAAGGCTGGTCATCTCATTCTGGATTGAATCAGCCTGTTTTTCGATCCTGGCGACTTTGGCAGTATCATTTGACTGGCTTGCAAGCTGGTAATCGGCATACAGCTTTGCATATTTCTCAGTAAGAGGCTTATTCGAGTCGACGAATTCCTGGTACTGGTCCTGTGTGGCAGAGCCGGTGATCTTTGCATTGAACAGCGAATCAAGCTTGCCGGTAATCGTAATATCGGAGTTTTCGAGATAGAACCTTGTCCTCATCCTTGAATTCTTAGCGGTGAGCATGACCATCTCGGGATACTTGACCGGACCGCCCTGCATCCTGAAGGAACCTTTGTTTGCCACGGCCGAGTCGAGTGTCACGAGCTTTCCCCCATCGCTTTTCTGCAGGAGGAATGTGACGCTGTCGGCTCCGTTGATCCTGCCGTTAACGACATAGTGAGGCTTTGTTGAACAGCCGGCCAGAACAGCCGGGACAAGAATCAGGTAAATCAGCTTTTTCATTTATTTAAGGATTATTTGTTTTTAAATTCATTACACACAGCAAAAATCCGTCAAAGATATGAATTATTGTTTATTAAGCTCCCTTTTCATGATATTTCTCAAGCAGCATCAGCGCTGCCTTATATGATGTAATGGAACCTTCATAAAGAAGCTTTTCGACTGCGGGTATAAGGGCTGCAACCTTCCTGTCCTTATAGAATGAGTTGCGGAGATACTCCGATATTGTATCGTGCATTCGGACCACTGCCTGCTGTTTCCGGAACTTTTCGAAAAAGCCCGTGCTCCTGGTGAATTCGGCAAAACCGTTCACATCATCCCAGAGTTCCCTGATACCTTCATTATTCAATGCCGAACATGTTGCTACTTTCGGGCGCCAGCCTGACTGCGGCAGCGGAAACAGGTTGATCGCATTCTGAAAAAGACTTCTTGTCGTTTCGGCAGCATTTCGGTTCTCCCCGTCGGCTTTTGTCACGACGATGGAATCAGCCATCTCCATTATGCCCCTCTTAATCCCCTGGAGCTCGTCGCCGGCGCCTGAGACCATGAGCAGTAGAAAATAATCGACCATGGTCCTTACAGCCGTTTCCGACTGGCCCACACCGACGGTCTCAACAAGGATGGTGTCAAATCCCGCAGCCTCGCACAGGATTATGGTCTCCCTTGTTTTACGGGCTACACCGCCGAGCGTTCCGGCCGAGGGAGAAGGCCTTATATAGGCGTTCGGATGGATGCTGAGCTTCTCCATCCTTGTCTTATCCCCGAGAATGCTGCCTTTGGTATGCCCGCTGCTGGGATCGATGGCAAGGACTGCAAGCCGTCTTCCCATGCCCGCTGCATAGAGCCCAAAAGTCTCTATAAAGGTGCTTTTCCCCGCCCCTGGGATCCCGGTAATGCCGATCCTGAGGGATGGCGTGCCCAAATGAAGGCACATTTCGATGATCTCCTGGGCAAACTCATAGTCTTCCGGCAGCCTGCTCTCGACAAGCGTTATTGCCTGGCTGAGCACTGCCATATTTCGCGATCGGATACCTGAAACATACTCCTCAGCCGTGTACTTTTTCTTCCGCCTTTTAAGCCGTTTCGAGACAATATCAGGATTCACGCTTGGCGGCTGGGAGACCCCGCTTTGCACTTTCAGGGTTTTGCCGGATTCTTCCTTACGGGTCATTTCTTTGTCAATTAACTACAAAAGTAAAAAAAGGGCGCCATTGATCCGACGCCCTTTCATTATATCTGGATAAATAAATTTCAGTTCTTTGGCTGAGAATCCTGGTCAACGTCGGCATTCAGCATAAGTACGCTCTCCGGATTCTTGGGATCATTGGTATAGACGTAGATCGCCTTGGTGACTTTTCCCTTGTAGCTTCCTGAGTTGAATGTGGCTTTTATAGAACTTGCCTCACCCGGCTTGATGGGCTGTCCCTGTATCCCCTGCTGAACGGCAGTGCACCCGCACGAAGCACGGACATGCCTGACGATAAGGTCGCTCTTCCCTG
>JGI20215J15232_1000062_pt1 | contig 37405 bp, 32 predicted proteins | sample WetSurMetagenome_2_FD_15232 | JGI IMG/M metagenome (IMG submission 15232) | reverse complement strand
CGACCGAGCTTAAATTAAAGCCCGATTGAAATGAGCGAAAGTAATTAGCGAGCGTCGGGGGTCGCGGTATAAGCTATTACTAATCTGTCATGGGTGCAGGAGCAAAAGCAAAAAGTGTGACAAACCCATTAATGATACCGACCGTGTTATGGCTAGTTGATATTTTGATGCATAAATTGAANATTTAATATCATGATATAGTGTAAGTTAATCTGAGAATTCAAAAACAATGCAAAAATTATTAGGTTAATAAAATTAACTANATTATATTTGTACCTATATAAATTAATTAACAATTTGAAATATGGAAAATGTTAACTTGACACCGGAAGAAAGCTTTAGCATCATAAATAAAGCAATTGCCAACTTTAAGTTGAATTTTAGAGAAACTGCAAAAGTATTTCTCCTTTGGGGCTGGGTATTAGCTATTGCCAGCTTGTCTAATTTCATCATCTTAAAGATTTTATACAATAGAGAAGCGACAATAGGACTTATAAGTTTGTATAACTGGGCTGCGTATATCTTAATTGGCTTTATAATAATGCTTTTTATGGGACATAAGACAAATAAAGATAAAAAGGTATTCAGCTATCTAGAAAGCTATTTCAAAAATCTTTGGTCTGTAACTGCTGCTTCGTTTTTTATTGCAACATTACTTTGCATAAAAATGGAAATAAACCCACCAGCTATAATGTTGTTGATCGCAGGCATCGCAACCACAACATCAGGGCTACTTATTAAGTATAGGCCCCTTATAATTGGGGGTATGACATTTTTTATATTCAGTTTAGCTGCAACATTTGTGTCAAATGAATACATATCATTAATTGTCTTTGCGGCTATAATTTGCGGTTACTTGATACCAGGATATTTATTAAAATCGACAAAAGAATAGTAATATGTACAATGATTTAGATCCTCTATTGCACTCGCAATTAAGGTTAGCGATCATCTCCATGCTTATTTACTCAGAGAAAGTTGAGTTTGCCCATATAAAAGAAGAAACTAAAGCCGCCTCCGGTAATATCAGTATACAGATAAAGAATCTGCAGGAAGCAGGGTATATTAAAGTTGAAAAAACCTTTAAAAATAATTATCCAAAAACCTTTGTTTCAATTACTGATAAAGGAGTTAAGGCATTTGAATCTTACGTAAATGATCTTAAAAAATACATAAGTCCCAAAAAGTAAAGTTCAAGTAATTATCATTATCGTCTATTGCAGCAGGTATTAAGAATGAATTTCCAATTCATTGAAATCTTTCAACATAGGCACCAATTAGCCATAACGGCCTGGCAATAAAGTTAGAAAACGCTGCTGAGCCGAAGGCCGGCCGCAAAAACCATGACGAGTTTTTTAACTTTATTGTGCGTGTTAGGTGGTCGTTATTTTTCAAGACATTCAAAAGTTCATCCCCCTACCCAATTCGGGAACCTTGTTTTTTTTTGCTAAGGTAATAGTGCCATAAATAATAAGCTGCCAGTGATTTAAAGGGTTTCCAATTCTCAGAAAGACATGCAACATCCGCTTTCGTTTCCACGCGACCCAATTCTTTTGCTGCTTTTACTATAGCGATATCTCCTATTGGAAAAATATCCTTTGATTGAAGGCAGAACATAAAATATATATCAGCGGTCCAATCTCCAACACCTTTAATATTTGTAAGTTGTTTTCTTGCTTCTTCCTCACTTAGTTTTGATAATTCCTGCAAATCCATGACACCTCCAAGAATTGCAGAAGATAACTCACGAAGATATTTTGATTTTTGGCGACTGATTTGACAAATTCTCATTTCATCATCTGTAAGTTTGAGAATATTTGAAGGTGTAAAATCGGTCAAAAAATTACTAAGNTTAAGAAAGTGNGCATTTGCAGAGGCCAAACTTATTTGTTGTTCCAATATAATTCTTGATAATGAGATAAATCCTTGGGGTCTTGACCAATTTGGTGGATGTCCATAATTATCATCTATGAAAGCAAATATTCGATCAATTCTGAGAAGGCTTTTTATATCCTCTCCATTTACTATATTCTTCAATTTTTGGGCCTCAAGTTACCTTATTTGATTGTACAAAGAATGGAATATATGTTACAATTTTATCAACTAAAATCAAATCTTCTGTTCTGTTAATTGGGAACCTAACTGAATTTTCGGATATTTTAATGCCACCTAACGGCCCGGCAATAAAGTTAGAAAACGTTGCGTTGCGACTGGAGGCCGGCAGACAGGATCCTGGTTTGTAATTCCGCAAGCTGATGAGGCCATAAGGAGCGAAGCACAGCCTGCCCCGCTTTGCGGGGGCGCGTGTTTTTGCCTCCCGTCCCGATAGCTATCGGGAGCTATCGGGACGGGTACAGAGCTGATTAGGATAAGGCGGGTTGGGTTAAGCAAAAGTCAGAAGAATCTTGAGGGTGAATCAGGAAAAAAGACAACAGAAAAAATCAAAAAGGAAAAGAGAGCGTTCGGGCCGATAAACCACTGGCGGTTTTTGCTGGGTGGCGTTCACGTCCCCTCGCAAAAAGCATGACGAGTTTTTTAACTTTATTGTCCGTGTTAGCGAGTGTTATTTTTTTTCTAAAATTGGAGTCACCAGGGGAGAACAAGGGATAATTAATTCTTTATCATAACATTCAGTTTCTTTTCTGTTGTTGGTGAATGATTCAATCGCGATTTTATTTGTTGATTTGATCTTATTTATGATTTTGTCCCATTGGATAGATTCTATAAGTAATCCTTGCCAATTATGTTGTCTCCCTATTTGGATCCAGAACTTTGAATATTCATCTAGGATTTCATCGTAAATATTTATGAAATAACAGTGATCTTGAATAATAATACCATCCTTTTGGGCTTTCTTTAATTTTTCCAAAATTCCGTTAAATCCTAAAGCTGGTTCAATATAGTTATACTTGATATTGTCGGCTTTTTCCAATGACCGTGCTATACCATCAACTTTTAAGGAATAGGTTTTTCCTTTAGTCTTATCGAAAACATTAGTAAGATATGTTCCTTCCCAAAGATTATTGATACTGTCTGAAACCACTTTAGTTTTTAAATGCCAGGATCCGGACTGGAGTATTATTTTCCCATTTTGAAGATATTTACCTAGAAAATTTGTATCCGTAAGATTTCTTAATATTGCTTTTTGCCTATTGAAAAAATAATCTTTGTAAAGTGTTTTGTTACTGGATTCCAGATTATCAATTACAGTAGATATATAATGTGGTGTAATGAATGAATATTTGCCTATTAAATTACAGGTTTTTGCCTTCTCAAGGTTTTGTCGGAAATTGAAGATTAAACTATCAAAACTCTTCGAAAGAACTACTTTCCAATCCACAAAATAATTGGGGTCAATTTTTTGAAAATACGGTATGATTATTTGATTAATTGTCCTCGATAATTCATCTTGGGTTTTATCAACATCTTCATAGCCTATTGATATTATTTTATTTGGATGTGACTTATTCCATCTTCGAATATGGTGTAATAGATCATATTCTTCTTTAGTGGGAATCATTCGAAATAATTCATTTTCAAAGAACAAATTTGCTTCGTTATCATTTTGTAAATGCAGGTAATAATTTGCATAAGAAGTAATTGGGAAAGGCTCCTCAAGAATAATTATTGGGAAATAGTCAGACTCATTTAATGCGAATAAAATCCTATTCCGTAAGTTTTGAGTGTATTTATTAAAATGATTTTCACCTATGAATATTGCATTCTTTGTTTTGGCGATGTCTTGAATCCATTTCAAATCATTAATATTTGAAAAATCGTTATTTATATCTGATAGACTTATTGGTTTACAAACAAGCCAGTTCTTTTTTATTGTATTGATCTCTGAATTTAGTGCCTCTGCAGGATAAATGCCTGTTTCCAAATACTTTTGATCATCAACATTCTGAGAATAACTTGAGGCTGAAATTATCTCAGAAACAATTAAGAGATAAATGAGTTTTTTCATGGTTTCTATATTTCAGAGGATGTTATTAATACTCGCTAGCGGCCCGGCAATAAAGGGCGTTTGTGTTGCTGAGGGAATGGAGGTTGGAGCAGTTTTGTGTCATTGGGGTAGAATCCTGGTACCAACCCGAATGAACGAAGCATGGCGCACTTTTTGCCAGTCCGGGTACAAGGTTATTTGAGGTTTACGAGTGTCGCGGTACAAGGTTTATGGCGAGCAGGTCACAAGTCAAGGTACACAGAGCTTTATTGCGGGCACTGGCGCGCCTGCCCCAACCGAGCTTAAATTAAAGCCCGATTGAAATGAGCGAAAGTAATTAGCGAGCGTCGGAGGTCGCGATATAAGGTTGTTGGTCCCGTTTTAAGGAGCAGGATCTAACCGCAAAAAGTGTGACAAACAAATGCACTTTATTGTCCGTGTTATGCTTAGGCATTATTTAAATGTCAAGGTCTATTGCAATCATATTTAAGTTTAAATATTTTCTTTTTTGAAATTTTGTTTATTGTTAGGCTTCCATATTCTTTAACAATAGTATCTCCAACTGATACATAATCATAAAATCTACTCAGTTCGTTTATGAAAAATAATTTAGTGGATTGATTCATGTTGAATTCCGAAAGTATCAAAGCATTATAGTTGTGGTTTTCAAAGTCATTGAATTTCTTTGTTATGATCCCGTTGAACCTGATTTTTTCAATATTTTCCTTTTCATAACAAGAAACACTTTTCTGCGAATAGTATTGAGTGATTGTTGAAATTACAACGCAGATTAATACTACTGAAATAATAAGAATGATCAAAGTTCTTGGTTTCATAAATTATAAGCTAGCTCTCCGTTATGCTTAGGCTTTTTTTACTTTATTCTCATTGATAACTAGAATCCTGCATATTTAGAAAGCCTTGCAATGTTGAAAATTAGTTTTTCAAATGATTCTTTATTCCAAAATCTTGGATGCATATACCCATGAGCAACGCTATGTCGATTATCACCCTCATCAGTTGTTTGCGATTGTGTATAATAACTTTTTATTTCTTCTAAAATCTTTACATAATCAAGTTTATTAGATTTATTCTCTTTTATAGCTAGCTTAATCAAATCATAACCAACTTTTTTTTTTTTGGCTTGTGGTTTTCATCAAGTAATACCATTCCATACTCACAAGTTGTTGATCTAATTATTTCTTCCAAATAAGAATATGCAAAAGGTGTTAATAACGAATATGAATTTGGGAATGCTAGATATATTTCTTCGACTAAACTCCAGTCCGGAGCCCAATTCCAGAAATGCGAATATCTTAAAATTTCTTTGAATGAATCAGAAATGTTCATTTAATTGGAGTTTTAATCAAGTTAGGTTGGTCTCCGCTTAAGCATAACGGCCCGGCGGTTTAATTAGGTGCCGTCTGTGTTGGGGTGACTTGTTTTTTGACTCCCGATAGCTATCGGGACCCGGTAGATGGCAGTGAGTTTCGGGTCATGGTGAAACTGCGAGAGGCTACCAACTCCAGATAGACGGCGGTAAAGTTTCGCGTCACGACGAAATAGTCTCGGTGAAGAGCAAAAAACAAGGCACCAGCGCGATGGCCGACAGCGCCAATGATGCTGTCCCGGTAGACGAAACTGTCCGGATACCACTGCATTTTATAAATGGAAGAAAAGTTACTCGTATAGATTTTGGAGCTGGTTACAAATCTGTCCTGGCGCTGGCGAAGACACTTAATTAAACCGTCCGAGTTATGCTTAGACGTTTATTTTTTGTCATGAGTTTTGATTCTCCTTAATTTTGATGTAAGTACTTATAGAGAGGCAAACTTGGTTATTAATGACCGTAGGAAACCTCCCTTGTAACATGCCAAACATTATCTTTTTTTTGCCATATCTGCATGAATTTAAAGGTTCCCTCTTGATATTTTCCATTTTCAATATGTGAAAAAATGTGCTCTCCAGTCTGAATGGCTCCATAACCTTTAATCGGATAAACTTCCATACTCCCAGTTACTAATTTTCGAGTTAAAACATAATCCGTCTTAAAAAGATTTGTAAACGCTTCTATGGTTTCATTGTAGTTTTGGACTCCGACGTTGTCCTGATAAAACTCAAGACTGGAATCAAAAAATTGTTTTAATTTTTCGATATTGCGCGAGTTAAATGCATTGAACATTAGAGTATCTATATGTGCTATTTCAGAGTAAAGTGGGCCTGAGGTTGGCGTATCTGTCTGAATTGCTTGTATCTTTTCTGTTCCTTCGGTAAAAAAAGAAGCTAAAATAATTAAAGCTACAAGCATTAAAATTGTCATAAAAATTTTGTGATATGTTTTCATATCTAATGGTTTAATATTATTTCTAAATACAATCACTAATACAGACTGATTTGTTTTGAAAACGCTGCNCTTACCAAATGATTTATTATTGAAGTTGTCCAGATGTGCAAAGAAGTTGTCTGCATCTTGTAAGTCGTTGTCGCTTAAGCATAACGGCCCGGAAATAAAGTTGAGAAATCGTTGCTTTGCGATTGAAGGCCGGCAGGCAGTGTCCCGGTTCTTCGTCACTCTTTTCTTGAGGCCGTAATGAGCAAAGCATGGCGTGCTTTTTGCCATCCAGGTACGGTGCTAATTGATGGCAGGTGCCTCGCGTTACAAAACTGTCTAGGTATTAGTAAATTGTCCAGTTACAGAATGCATATTAACAGCACTGGCAGGGTCCAGTTGCCTGGCCATGCACCAGCCCCCGGTTAATGGCAGAATCCCTGCAAAAAGCATGACAACTTGTCCCGTCCCGATAGTTATCGGGGCGGGAAGTTTTTTAACTTTATTGTCCGTGTTAGGTAATGTGCATACTTATTTTGTTCGGTTTTTCCAATTCCACCATTTTAAAAGTTCTGGGTCATGTTTTTCGTTTTCAGCATAATATACTGCGCAACGGATAGTGTACAATACGCATGGATCAATTTTCTTTTTGTACTCTGTACATAAATTGTTGAATAATGATTCTGGATCCTGACCTTTTAAATCATTAACATGATGTATACCAATAATGTGCAGATCCTGGGCAATACTTTTGCCAATCCCCGGAACAGATAATAGATTGTCAGAGTTTTTATTTCCCTTAATAGTTTTCATTCAATGTTTAATTTTAAGTTGCACTGCTTGGCATGTTACCTAACGGCCCGGCAATAAAGGGCGTTTGTGTTGCTCAGGGAATGGAGGCTGGAGCAGTTTTGTGTCATTGGGGTAGAATCCTGGTACCAGCCCGAATGAACGAAGCATGGCGCACTTTTTGCCCCCCGTCCCGATAGCTATCGGGAGCTATCGGGACGGGTACAAGTTTTATTGAGCATTACGAGTGTCGCGGTACAAAGTTAATGGCGAGCAGGTTACAAGTCACGGTACACTAAGTCTTATTGTGGGCACTGGCGCGCCTGCCCCGACCGAGCTTAAATTAAAGCCCGATTGAAATGAGCGAAAGTAATTAGCGAGCGTCGGGGGTCGCGGTATAAGCAATTACAAATCTGTCTTGGGTGCTGGAGCAAAAGCAAAAACTATGACAAGGCCATTAATTATACCGTCCGTGTTAGGTGGTCGTAGCAATTTTATAATCATTGTATTCTAGATTACCATGTCATTTCTTCAAGTAACCAAATGAAGTCAAGAAATCCTTTGTCTTTTCCATAGTTGCTATAAAATCTGGATTTCCCTCTTTAGAATAATTAAAGAATCCATGGCCTCGTCCTTCAAATGGTATGACTTCGCAGTGATCTCCGTATTTTTTCATTTCCTCACAAAACAGCGTAGCTTGGTGAAATGGCACATTACTATCTGCTGTCCCATGAAATATTATCGTCGGAGGCGCACCTTTGTGAACATTATGAATTGGAGATATTTCTATAGCTCTTTTTTCAAGTATTTTTCTAACTTTTTTCCGATGAACAGGCACTATTTCTGGAACATTTAGAACCGCATTAAATAATATCAAAGCATTTGGAATTGAACTTACATTTAAGTCTTCGTTGGGTTCATCAAAATCATTTATGAGTGCTGTACAAGCTGCAAGATGACCTCCTGCACTACCTCCGCCAGCTGCGATACGATTTTCGTCAATACCTAATTCTTTAGCGTGAATTCTTACCCATCGAATAGCTGATTTGGCATCTGATACACATTCAAAGGGTGTTACTCCTTGCCTCTTCCTTACACGATATTCGGCACTCATGGCCACTATACCACATTCAGCTAAGTACTTACATTGTGGTATAAATTGCCAGGCATGACCTCCACCCCAACCGCCACCATGGAAAAAAACTATTGCTGAAAGACTTTGTCCTTCCTGGTGATCGGATGGTTGATAGATGTACAGCTTTAGTTTTGTTCTCTTAATAGTCTTATAGACCTTTGTATAAGCTTCAAATTGATCTCCTGAACTCTGTGGAAAAGCAAATCTTGGAAGAACACTTATTGCGATCAACAAGATATACTTAAGTAACTTTGAATACACTATTCTTTTATCCATTCTTTTATCCATGGAATATTATTTAAGAGGTGCATTTTTAGATGTTTGTGTTTTTGGATAGACGCAGTCATTTTCAGTTATTCTATGCCACCTAACGGCCCGGCGGTAATAATTAGTAAACGTTGCCGTACGACTGAAGGCCGGCGGGCACAATCCTTGTTTGTAATTCCGTCCGATTATGAGGCCGGAAGGAGGTAGGCATGGCATGCGTTTTTGCCTCCCGTCCCGATAGCTATCGGGAGCTATCGCGACGGGTACAGGGCCGATTGATAATACGCGCCAGGGCTACGGAACTCTCTTAGTAATGGTAAGATGTCAAGGTATTGGATGCTGGTTGATTGCAATTGCGCGATTACGATTCTGTCATGGTGTAGGGTCCAGCCTTGGAAGCAGAAGGCCAGCCGCAAAAACCAAGACGAGCTTATGAATTATATCGTCCGTGTTATGCTTAGTTATTTTTTTCATATGTAAGAGTTACAATCCCGGTTGAGAAAGCATTTGTTTCTATTAATTTCCACATTGTCTCTTTAGGTTTATCAGGGAATAGAGGTATTCCTTGACCAAGAATTGTTGGAATAAATGAAATTATCATTTTATCAATCAGGTTATTATTTAGAAAATATGTAACAAGTTGTCCCCCACCAACCAACCAAATGTCCTTGCTGGTCTCGTGTTTAATTTTTTCGACCGATTCTTCAATATTACCACTTAATTTATATGTCTCAGGTGTATCAAGTTTAAAGGAATTGTTATTAGTCACAACATATGTTATTTTATCTGAATAGGGCCAATCTATTCCAAAGTCAAGTACCTGGGTGTATGTTCTTCTCCCCATTATTATACTGGATACTCCCTTTAAAAAATCAGAATATCCATGGTCAATATTGTCAGGATTTGGAATTGAATTCAGCCATTCCAGATTGCCATCTGGTTTTGCAATAAATCCATCTATTGAACAAGCTATATACAGGATTACTTTTGTCAATTCTAGAATATTATTTTAATGTTCAAATATAACAATGGAAATTCTCCTACATTAACATTTAGCATTTATTTATTCATATATGCAGGATGTTACAAATTAAGCATAACGGCCCGGCGGTAATAATTAGTAAACGTTGCCGTACGACTGGAGGCTGGCGGGCACACTCCTTGTTTGTAATTCCGTCCGCTTATGAGGCCGAAAGGAGGGAGGCATGGCATGCGTTTTTGCTGTCAGGGTACAGAGCCGATTGATGATACGTGCCAGGGCTACAGATCTGTCTTTGTACCGGTAAGATGTCAAGGTACTGGATGTTTCTGGATTGCAATTGCGCGATTACGATTCTGTCATGGTGCAGGGTCCAGCCTTGGAAGCAGAAGGCCCGCCGCAAAAGCCATGACAAGTTTATTAATTATTCCGTCCATGTTATAGGTTAATTGCGCCGTGCGGGATCCTGGTATAAAACGAAAATGCAGGCTTGCAGAAGCGTTGGGATTGTGGGCTGTTTGATTTTGGGGCAAGCCGGTGACCATATCCGAAGTTGATTTTGCTTGATTTTTCGACAAAGTGCCTTACTGCAACGAGTTATGACTGATCCAGAATGCCCGATAAATTATCGGCAGCGATGTTGTGGAATTACCCATATTGTCCGTGTTAGCTGCTGGGCAAATTTTGTGTTTGTCTTGGTGAAACAATATTTTTTGCTTTAGCCGCCTGTCACGCCGAGTGGCAGGGACGGGCTGGAAGGCTCTTTACGCAAACGCAAGCATTAATTTAAATTACGGATTTTTTGTTTGCATAATGTGCCTGACAGCGCAGGGAAGGTTAATGTAATTCTTAAAAGTAAATTATTGCCCAAGTCTTATCAAAGTATTGTCATTTTCTATTCCGTTATTATTTTGTGCTTTAGACTTAAATGAATTCATATTATAGGTAAGCCCTATCCAAAAAATACGTGACTCATTTTTGCTTGAATTGTACAATTTGAATACATTATTGTCAGATTGAACAATCCATTTTCTGGTATTAAAAGCATCGGTCAGAGAAAGACTTAATGACAATTTGTTTTTTAGGAAGTTCCGTTTAATGGCAATATCAGCATAATAAATTTCGCTTAATTTGAATTGCGGTAAAGCGGCTGGGGAGTTGTAGTTTAATAAAATCTGAATATCTGTCTTTTGGTCAGGTCTTATTGTAGTTTTGATATTTCCTGTCCATGCAAAATCGTTGACACTTAAATCTACCTCATTATAGTATCCTGTGGATTTAGTGTAAAACACTGAAAATGCAGGATTTATTGAAAATACCTTATTAAATTTATATACATAGTCTAAGTCTGAACCGATTTTTTTGAGCCTATTGCCACTTACATAAGTCAGAATCAGATTATCAGGCGGAGAAAGCATAGAAACTTGCGTAATAAAATCTTTCATAGAACTATAATAAAAATTACTTCTGAACTGATATTTTTCTTTTATCCACGAATAGTTAAACTCAATTTTATCTAATATCTCAGGCTTTAGGTTTTTGTTACCTGTTTCATATGTCGTTTTGTCAATGACATTTATGAAAGGATTCAACTGCATATAAGTTGGTCTTGTAACTCTTCGGTTAATACTTAATGATAAACTCTGAGCCTTATTTATATTGCGGGTTAACAGAAGATATGGGAATGGGAAAAGATAATGGTTATAAATCTCTTCGTTTATTGATTTCTGAATTAGATCCGTTGTGTTGTATTCAAAACGAACACCAATTTTGTAAAACAATTTCTTGGAAAGACTATCGGAATACATAAAATAACCTGAATAAATGTACTCTTTGTGCTCCAAGTCATTACTAAAAACAGGATTAATTATCCATTCGTGAGTAATTGTATCCAAATCGTAAAAATTAGAAGTGAAACTATTCCATCTTGAAAATACTTTTAGTCCTGTTTCCATTCTTCCTCTCTGGAATAAAGATTTGAAATAATCAACCTGAATGGTTGCATTGGTCGGTGCACCGCCACCAGATGATTTTTGCAGAAGCTGGTCTTCAATATAATATTCGGCAGGTCTTGAACCTTTCGTGCGAGAATAAAAAGCATCAAAAGAAATTTCATTTCGGTTCTTCTCAAAAATCTTCCTATAGGATAGGGTTGATTCAATTACCTTTCTGGAAAATACAATTTCATTCCTGCGATTGAAGTAAGTTACTGGTAAAGTACCCTGAAGTTGTCTGCCAGAAATACTCTGAGTATTAGTTAAATCAGGATTCAATACCCTTAACCCAATTGTAATAAAGTCCTTATCAGTTGGTTTTGCTGAGATGGAAAGTCCTGCAACCTGAGTTGGACTTATCTGAACTGAATTGATATCCTGCTCCATAATTGTGGATTGTGAATAAAGTTGGCGAGTTAAATTGCTATGAATGTTTGCTCTTTCATATTTGCCATTGTAACTGAAACCAATGTCCCATAAACCTTTTTTTAAATTAAAGTTCAATCCCCCATTTATACGATTATTAAAACCATAATTTAGTGACATAGCACCACTCATACCCGAAACACTTTGCTTCTTCATTACGATGTTAATTATTCCACCTGTGCCTTCTGCATCATATTTTACGTCAGGATTTGTAACAATCTCGACACTCTCTATACTGGAAGAAGGGATTGAATTTAAAGCACTGATTGTTGTGGGTTTACCATCCATAAGGATTAATATATTACTGCTCCCCCTTAAATAGATATTGTCATTCGCATCAATTGTGATGGATGATTGGCTTCTTAGTACGTCTGTTATATTTCCTGAAACTGATGAAATGTTTTGAGCAACATTTATTTTTGTTTTTTCAACGTTTATCAGCTTTTCGTTTTGCTTCCCGATTACCTGAACTTCGCCAAGAGAAAGAGATGCATTATTCATTAAAATGGGTTGAGGTAATTCAACAGAAACATCATTGATTTCAATATTCATAGTTTTAGTAACGTACCCAACAAAACTGGATTTAAGTAAAAATTTACCAGCAGGCAGGTTATTAATAGTAAAAGCACCTTTTGCATTGGTAATTACACCTGTCAACAGTGAATTGTCTATTGATTTATAAATCGCAACTGATGCATATTCAAGAGGATTCTTACTTAATGAATCAATAAGTGAACCTGAAACTGAATAACCTTTCTTTGCTTGGCCAAATGAGAAAATTTCGATGCTCCAAAACAAGATAAGAACGAAAATTCTTACAGAAGCAATATTTCTATTACTACTCATGATATTGCCTGGCTTTTAAAGGATGAAAGATTCTTTTCAATAATTTTAAGAGTGGAATACAAATCATCAATCTTTTTTTCCGATAAATTATTTAATACGAGTGCATTTGCATTTTGAATCGCTTTTTCGATATCAGGTATAATTTTTTTAGCCTTCTCAGTGATTTCCAATCCATACTTTCTTCTGTCAAGGGTGTTATTTACACGAGTTACATAACCTTTCTCAGACAAGTAATCAATTATTCTCACTACCTGTACTTTATCGCACCCTAATTTCACTGCCAATTCCTGTTGTGTAAGGCTGCCATTGCTGGCTTCAATCAATAGCACTGGATAATAAAAACGGTCAATATCAATATCGGTAAGATATGCATTAAGTATAGTTAGGAACATCCGATGTATATTGCTTGCAATATGTCCAACAGGTTCTATTATTGGTGCTTCTGCTGTTTTTCTCATTTCATTTCTGATAAAGTAATTTTTACAAATATAGTTATATCTGTAAACAGTTACATTGTAAACTATTATTTTTTGTTTTTGATTACAATGAATCCTTTAGAGTGCTACTGCAATGTTAAAGTTGGCTAGTAATAGCAATGTTGCCAGATAGCAAAAACCCAGTAGATGGGCAGGAGTTGTCACGTAATGATAAAGTTGTCAAGATGGCAAAGTCCCGGTAAACAGGCAGGATTTGTCATGGTATGATAAAGTTGTCTAGATGGCGGAGTCCGGGCAGGCAAAAAAGCATGTGTTTTGCAGCGCAGGGATGGTTGCAGGGAAGGGCTGCAAAACTCTTGCTTGTGCGTTGGAAGTCCAGGTAAAGTGTGAACTTGGTCGCACTTTGCCTTGCAGCTAACGGCCCCGCGGTAATAATTAATAAACGTTGCCGTACGACTGAAGGACGGCAGGCACAATCCTTCTTTGTAATTCCATCTGCTTATGAGGCCGAAAGGAGGGAGGCATGGCATGCGTTTTTGCTGTCAGGGTACAGAGCCGATTGATAATACGCGCCAGGGCTACGGAACTGTCTTGGTACTGGTAAGATGTCAAGGTATTGGATGCTGGTTGATTGCAATTGCGCGATTACGATTCAGTCATGGTGCAAGAATTATCAAACGATAAAAGTCAAGCTGATTGTGGGTTAGTAACTTTAAAATCAAATTCGAAAAGCTCATGACAGCAAACGGCCCGGTGGTATAGGGAGTTGCTGTCTGTGTCGGGGTTGGCATGGGTTTTTGCACAGTCCCGATAGACGGACGCGGGTTTTCTCGTCACGATATAACTGTCTAAGTGACTCTGCAAAAACCATGACAACTGCGCGTTGGCCAGCAGCCCTATTGACCTTGTCTCGGCAGCAGGATTAGTCACGGTACCGAAAGTTTGATTAGGGGTAAAAAGGTTTCTCGCATAGACTTTTGGGTCGATTAGGATGTTGTCCGGGCTGCTGAAGGCAATTACCTATACCATCCTGTTAGGCGCCGGAGCAATTTTAAATCAATTGGATTAATTTGTCTCTCAAATATTTGTCTCGAGACTTGAAATTTGGGTAGATATCTCATGCTCTCGTACAGTCAGTCATAGATTAACTTATTAATTTGAAAGCACTATGTCAAGAATATATATTATGTCTTTGTCGATAACCATGAATTGTAAATCAAAAATCTAGACCATTAAGCGTTAACTTACTTATCAGTGACTAATTTCATAATTAGAAATACCCGCTTAATCTTTTGATTTTATGAAGATAATGACTTATCAAGAAACTTAAAAATATCGAACAAAGAGCAACAATCAAGAATTTCATTGATACGGGCAAAGTGAGGTTCAATAAAATATATTGCCCCCAAATTATGAATACATAGTGTATAAGATAGATAATGAATGAATTGGAAGTAATAATGTCCCAATATTTATTCTTTAGCCTGAAAATTGCTTTTGCAGTTGTAAGGTAAGCTGCACAACTAAATATGCAGGATGCCACAAAAATTGAACAATACATTAGGTTAGAGGTAAAACTTGAAATACTTCCGGCCTGTACTAGTCGTTTAAGTGGAATATCAATAAGTAATAATAAGCAAAATGTTGATATTGATAAGACTATGAATAGTGGCCAATTTCGCATAAAAGTGGATTGATCAGATAGCAATCCCTTTTCGAAAGGAATAGTACCGACAATTGTACCCAGAATGAAATAACCAAGGTAGAGTATAAATCGGCTAATCTGAAAATCGAAAGGCCCTAAACTGGCCCATCCTTCCGGGCCAAACAGTAAGCGCATGGGAACATAGAGTATCCATGTTACCAGAAACCAACCGATAATCAATGCTACAGGTCTGTTTATCAGGAATAAAAGAGATTCGCCGATGTGTTCCAGAAAAACACATATACGTGGGAATATCCATGCAAAGATTAGATTGAAAATGAATAATACCCATAGAAACCATGCCGGCCCCGGAGGCCAGAATTCAATTGTAATAAAGTCAGCTATGTATTTAAAAATGTTTTTGTCATCATGAGAAGAGATGTAGGAAGGATAGTATGCTAAAAGAGCTATTAATGTAACACCTACTATAAAAGGAACAAACAACCGCCGGAATCTGTCATTGATAAACAACCTGGTTCCTTTTCTTTTTAGACTGGATATAACAAAGAAACCACTTATTAAAAACATTAATGACATGAAGAAAATATCATTGAAATAGACTATTCCATCAAAACCAATCCATCGCTGAACATCAACCATTGGGTGTGTTGAAAGTATGTATATTTCTTTATTGAAATGTGCAAACGTTGTATATGCTAAAGAAGCATGATGAATCACAACTGTCAGAATGATAAATGAACGTAAATAATCAATCCAAAATTCTCTTTCTTTCATACTTTCCTTTTATTAACTTATTTTGCTAAAATTAAATACAATACATTATAAACAATAGACCTTTCAACAATACTAAGTCCCATATTATTTATGAGTCAAATCTGTCCAATTACATTAAATTGGCTTTTAGCAAAAACCATGACAAACAACTTACCCATATTGTCCGTGTTAGCACATGTATTGTTATTTAATCGTCTGGATATCAATTATTCTTGGTTGTTCTTTTTTATTATTTCCATTAGTTGAGTATAGTCACAATATACCTGCCAGTGCATTATTTTTTTGTTTCTCACGATTGCTTTCCATGCAGCAGTAGTTTTCCAAAAATTAGTCTCGTCTTTTATAAACTTATAAGAACCACTCGCATAACCAAAGAGACCAATGATGGAATTGTCTTCTACGACATCTGTAATTTGGATAATATAATCTGGAAATAATTGGTAATAGTTTTGCCAACCCTCCTTCATCCCTATTTTACCGATATGTTGTCCACCTGATCCATCAATAAAGATATGGTCATCAGTCATGAGGTCGTAGATTTTATCAACATTGTGGTCATTGATGGCATTAACAAATGCAAGAACAATTTCTTTATCAGTCATGGTAAAATGTTTTATTGTTTTGGCTGTTAGGATTTTCTTAAAATCCCATAGCTTTTTTTATTACTTCCATTTCTTCTTCTGAAGTCAGCATTTTTAATAATTCAAATGCAACCATTGGAGCTGTAGCAGGACAAAAAGAGGTAATAATATTACCATCAACTACAATTGGCTCATTCACAACATTCACTCCAAATTCTTTCAGTTTATTTTGCCAATATCCGTCTTTTAAGTGGTATGTAGTTGCTTTCCGATTCTTAAGAACCCCACTTTTACCTAAGGGGAATGCCCCACTACAGACTGACGCAATGATTTTACCTTTCGCATCAAATTCCCGAATCAATTTTAAAAACCTTTCGTCATAAGCTTCTTCATAAAAACCAAATTCCCCAAACCCACCAGGTATTGCTAAGGCGTCATATTCGTCAACGATTATTTCTCCAAGGGTTTTATCTACTATTACAGGTACATTAAAAGTGCTTATAACTTTATCGGTAAAACCACATGTTTCAAGGAACAAATTATGTCCATAATCATTTCTGGCCCAACCAAGAACATCTATAAAAACACTAAATTCCATAGTTTCAAATGCTTTTACTAGAAACAGTAATACTTTCTTTTTTTGCATACTTTTCATTATTATCAATTTGCTTAAATTCCTATTAGTTTTGCTGTTCTTGCTTTTTGAGTTAGCGCATGTGTTAATTCGTCGTCCGATGGGAGAGTCCCGGTAGAAAGCAGTATTGTTAATTAAATAACAGAGGCTTCTGGTGACGGTGGGCGGGCCATCTGTCAATCGTGCGAGGGCAAGTCCCGATAGGGTGCTGAATTATTATTGTCTTGATATAACTTTATAAACAAGGCGCGAGACCTAAGTCTCGCAGCACCCTATATATGTGCTAACGGCCCGGCAATATGGGTAGGTTGAGTTGGTTTGAGAATGAAGGCTGTGACCACAATGGTTTCTTCGGGGTAGAGTCCCGGCACACAACCGGAATAAGCAAACCATGGCGCACTTTTTGCCATCCGGGTACAATTTATCTTAGCTATGCGAGTGTCGCGGTACAAGGTTGATTGGGAGCAGGTAACAAGTCAAGGTACACAGAGCTTTATTGCGGGCACTGGCGCGCCTGCCCCGACCGAGCTTAAATTAATGCCCGATTGAAATGAGCGAAAGTAATTAGCGAGCGTCGGGGGTCGTGGTATGATCAATTACGAATCTATCTTGGGTGCAGGAGCAAAAGCAAAAACCGTGACAAACAACTTACCCATATTGTCCATGTTAGCGTTTCGTTTTGGTTAATCAATTTGTCCTTATATGCTATTCTTGTTCAAGTTGTTCTATCTCCTTAATCTCCCTATTGAGCCTTTTAAACCGTTCATAAATTGAATATTTAAAAGTAACATACATCGATGAGAAAAAAACCAGAACAATTAATAGCAATGGTAAAATTGAGAAAAAGTCGAAACTGAATGTAATTTTATGAATAATCATTAAAATAAATCCAGCCATCGCTAAAGGCATTAACAGGTATCTGATTTTTGTTGTTTTGATCTTATTCTTTTCAAGTTCTGCAATCGCCTTTTTTATTGATAAAATAGGCATTGAGAAATCAATTCCACGAATCAATACATAATATCTGATATCCCAGATATAGGTAATAATAAAGACAGGTAGGAATAGACCTAATCCTATAAAAAACCGAGTGGATATACTAAATTGAACGTTCGGAATCATTACTAAGAAAACAAACAGAGCAGGGGAAAAAATCCATAATCCTGCTTTGATTTTTATCCAGTTTAATCTTCTTTGCGGCTTTTCAAGTAATAATTGTCTTAAAATTTCTTTATTGAGGCGGGTATTTTCCGATATTTTCTTATCGTATTCCTGCCATATGTTTTGTAATTCTGTTAATTCCATTTTGTTAAATTTTTGAAGTTGCTAAATCCTTTATTTGTTCTTTTATCCGGCTAATTCGTGTTCCGACATTTGTCTTTGAAATACCGGTTATTTCAGAAATTTCATCATGTGAATTGCCATCGAGGTGAAGCAGAATTATTGCTTTATTGAGTTGATTTAACTCATCAATACATTGGTATAAAATTTCTGTGTTTGAAGAGTCCGGTTGCTCAATTAACCAACTTATATTTTCAATTTGCTTTAAATCGTCCAGAAAAAATAGCCTGTCTTTTTCTCTTTTGCGTTTATAATTCATGGATGTGTTTAATGCAATGCGATATATCCAAGTCGATATTTTTGAGTCACCTTTGAATCGTCCATATGATTTCCATAGTTCAAGAGTGATGTCATTAATCAAGTCTTCTTTATCATGTAGAGTCTTTGAATATGCTCTTGCAATCTTTATAATAATCCCAATATTTTTCTCTAAAATATCCAGGAATTGGTCCTTCTGCCTATTATCTGTCATTTGTCATGCTGTTACTTTTTGGTAAATAAATCAAACTGTGATCACATTTTATCCAATTAGTAACAGATCAAGCTTAAAAATCACAAACGAGTTGTATTATTTTCACAGTCATTTGGGTTTTTTCAGTTAGCGTTCGTTTAACCCTGGTAAAAATGATGAATTAAGTGTCAAGAAAAATTGTCAAAAAGAATGAATCTCGGAGTACGAATCTGTCTCGCAACGACCTATAAATGAACGCTAACGGCCCGGCAATATGGGGAGGTTGTGTTACCCGACGCGAGCACCGGATAGAGTCCCGATACTTTAGCCAGAAAGCTGTCACGGTGCAAGGAGGGTAGGGCGCAGTTTTTGCCTCCCGTCCCGATAGCTATCGGGATGTCAAGGTGCAGAAATTTGATGGCGTGCTGATGCGCGTGTCCGGGTGCAAGAACCATTACAAATCTGTCTCAGGTACAGGAGCAAAGCAAAAACCGTGACAAGCCCATTAATTTTACCGTCCGTGTTATGGTGCGTTAATTATTTGTCTAGGTTGATTGATCATCTAATCTTGTCAGAAACCATTTTCCACCAATTCTTTGAAATCTGAGCATTGCACTTATCCCATTTCCATTTCCTTTAGTTTGCAAGATCCTAATATCAGTATCAATGAAAGTACGTAAGAAATCATAATACGTCATTGCAAGCTCATCAATATTAAAATAAAATCCCAGAAATCTCCATTCATCTTCAGAACAAGTATAATCAACAGGTTCAAATTCCTCATTAATAGTAGTAATCTTAATTGGAAAAGATACTCTTTGTTTTTGGAATGTAGAATCTTGGCAGAAGCTACTCAGGAAAGAATAGAAATTCTCTTTGCTTTGGTCGACAGACTCCTCAACTATTCTTATTTGAACCAGATGCCATTTATTATTATCCTTTTTAAAATAGTAATTTTTGCTAATAAGAGTTTCTGTATTAATCCAGCTAAAAACTCGTTCCATGGAATTTTCATCACTCTTCAAGTCATTGTTTATATAGGTTACAGATTCAAGGTCTACAAATAACCTATCATTTTTCCACTTATCTTTTTTAATTGAAGTTTTAATACTTAGACTGTCATAATCTAGAGGAAATGATACTCGAGACATTTGTAAGTCAGGATTATAGCCAAATTCCTCTATGAAAATGCTAAATACTGAATCTGATGCAGCGATATAGTTCACGTTGAGGTCAGGTGATTTGTCCAATGACTCAGGTTTGGGAGGCTCAGATCTGTTTAAGCAGCTAGTTAAGAAGATCAATGAGATAAGTAATACATGTTTCATATTCTGTTAAGTTTTAATATATCTGAGTAGTTATGATGCGTTATTTAATAGCGAAATCGTCTACACGTTCAAGATGATACAAATGCACCATAACGGCCCGGCAATAAAGTTCAGAAAACGTTGCTTTGCAATTGGAGGCTGGCAAGCAGAGTCCTGCTTCCTTGTCACTCTGCTCATGAGGCCATAATGAGCGAAGCACAGCGCGTGTTTTTGCAGTCCGGGTACAGAGCTGATTGATGGCTGGCGTTTCGCGTTACAATACTGTCTTGGTACCAGTGAACTGTCATGGTGCAGATTGCTTATTGATTGTAATGGCGCGGTCGCGGTATATGAGGGTAAAATCCCGGTTTAACGGCAGAGAGCATCCGCAAAAACCGTGACGAGTTTTTTAACTTTATTGTCCGTGTTGGCGGCAGTACTTTTTTATTCATTAATGAAGATCCCAGCTCCAGTACCAATCCAAATCTTGTTGTCTTCTGCTTGTTTAATAGTAAATACGCCAGATTCTCTGAAGGTTGAATCATCTACAGTCCATTGTTTCCCATTGAATACTGCATATCCTCCATACAACGCACACCAAATGTTATCCTCATTGTCGACTGTTAGTGATTTTATCATTGCCATGTCATTAATTCTTAGTTGTGTTGTATTATGTCCATCAAATACAAAAACCTGAGGGCCGGGATTTACCCACAGGTTTGATAAAGAATAATCAATTGTTCCACATATCCTATTCTGAGAATTAACATCAATATTGCCAAAATAATAAGGGACAAATCCTAGGTCTTGGCTTGTATATGTTTTCCAGTTTGTTCCAGAGATTTTTATCAAATATGTGTCATTTACAACCTCAGATAAGGCAAGCCAGACATTATCATAATTGTCAATAGCGATACTTTTTACAGAATTTACAGGTAACTCTGAATTATCTGGCGTAAAAACTTCCCAGTTTTTGCCGTCATATTTAACGAAACCCCCTTCTTGGAACCTGCAGGATGTAAACCAGATATTATCTTTTGAATCAATAGCAATTGAATATACGAAATCTTCCGGAATGGGACTATTAGAAGTATTGTATTGGGTAAAATTATTACCATCATATTTTATGATTCCATCACAACCGATCCAAACATTATCCTTGCTATCAACCGCAATATCCCAAACAACCAAGTTGGTAGGGAGAATTGAATTGGTAGAGTCGTAAACTACAGTTTCCTGAGAATTGTATTTTATTAATCCTTGATTAAAAGTCCCTATCCAGGCATTTCCTTTACTGTCAAATGCAACGGCCGTTACGAAATAGCTGTCTAATATTTTTAATTTGAAACTAGTCTTTGGATTGCCTGGTCGTTTATCAAACTGCCCTGTCTTCTCACAGGAAGTGAAAGAAAACAGTATCAATAATATGAATGCTATTCTTCTCATCTTCAATATTTATATGATGAATATCATTACTGATTGGTTGCGTGCATAAAGTTCGGTATTACCGCTAACGGCCCGGCAATATGGGGAGGTTGCGTTACCTGGCGCAGCCATCCGGCCACCTGTCCCGTTGGGTTAGCCGAAAAGTAGTCCCGGTGGCAAGCCTGGTATGGCGTATTTTTTGCCGTCATGTTGCAAGCTGGGCGAGATAGATGAGTGTCGCGGTACAATTTTAAAAGACGAAGGGAAATAGTCCCGGTAGATGAAACTTTCGAAAGGGCACTGACGCAGTGTCGCGACGTAAAACTTCGACGAAGCCAGAAAATAGTACAGGTGCAGGAATTTGATAATGGGTAAAGGCGCGCTGTCCGGGTTTATTCTTACTCACGATTTATCTTAAGAGCTGAGAACAAATTGCAAAAAATGTGACAAGCAACTTACCCATATTGACCGAGTTAGCGGATGTTGTGGGCTGAAAGGGAAAATGTTACTGGATAGCTTATTTCGATGTCAACTGGTTTGCCATTCAAAATGCCCGGAAACCAATTTTCAGATATTGATTTTATAGCTCTAATTGCTTCTTCATCAAGTCCATGTCCCATGCCTTTCAACACTTTGAAATTGCCAGTCTTGCCGTTTTTATCAACAACAAATGAAACGAAGACTCTGCCCGAGATTCCATTCATAAAAGCATCTTCAGGATATATAATGTTTCTAGCCAATTCATTCAGGAAATTCTCATTGCCGCCAAGGTATACAGGAGGTCTGTCAAGAGCAACCAAAGAAATGTCGCTCCCATCTATACGCTTGTACAAATTATTCTTTTCAGATTCTTCAATTTTTACATAAACAAGGTCTTTTTTTGAAACGTCATATTTTTGAAATACTTCTCCATTAGTGTCGTAAAACTCCCAGACACTGTCTTGTAGACCATTTGAATAATGACCCTTAATAAACACAGAGTTGTTAGGCCCAAACATTCGATAATCTCCATGTTTAATTGAGTTGTCACTTTTGAGAACGTAATATTCCTCCCTGTTTACTTTGTCTTTAATCAATTTCGTTTGCTGTCCACAAAGAATCAAAGGAAAGAACGTCAGGAAAAGAAGCAAGGATTTACTCATGGTATGTAGTGTTAAGTATGTTCATTTGTTAGTTTTGCAATCTCGCTGAAATTTATGCTTTTTGTCCGGGATTGTAGTCAATAGCCGCTAACGGCCCGGCGGTTTGGTTAGGTGCCGTCTGCGTCACGATGCCGCGTTTTTTGCCTCCCGATAGCTATCGGGACCCGGTAGATGGCAGCGAAGCCAATGGTCACGGTGAAGTTGTTAAATGGTAACAGCTCCGGGTAAGGGTTGAGAGTTTCGGGTCACGGCGAAATAGTCTAGGTAACAAGCAAAAAACAAGGCACCAGCGCGTCGGCCCGCCAACCCAAAGATGCTGCCCCGGGAGATGAAACAGTCCGGGTGCCATAGTATTTTATAAATGGAACAGAAGTTACTCTCATTGATTTTGGGGCTGGTTACAAAGCTGTCCTGGGTTGGCGGAAGGCACTTAATTAAACCGTCCGAGTTAGGTTTAGGGAAAATTTAAGCGGTCTCAACTTGATCACAACTGATGTTTAATGAAGGTATTGGCTTTAACCAAATTATCGAAAGGATTTTAAATTTCCTGGTTTATTTTATACGGTCTAGAATTTCTTTTCCTGAATCAAAATATTCAGCAATGATTTTTTCACATACCTTATTCCCATTTTCTCCATTTGTAAAAATTACTATCCCTTTCTTTGACTTTGGTAAAAGAAAAATTTTGGTATTTTGCCCACGATTACTTCCAGAATGGAATAGAACATACCCTCCATTAGTCAATCCTTTTATCATGAACCACCCTAACCCAACCTCAGTCCCATTTTCCAACATAGCTTGTTTTTGAATCATCTCATTTTGTACTTCAGGAGATAAAAAATTTCCTTTAATTATAGCAACACCAAACTTTCCATAATCTTCAATAGTTGTCAGAACTAAGTTTGAAGCATTTGCCGAATACCATTTTTCTTTTTCATATGGTTTCCCATCTGAATTGTATCTATCAGCATAGAGCGTTGAATCCATTGTTTTATCCCAATAAAATCGAGTATCGTTCATACCTAACGGTTTAAATAATATAGAGTCAACTAATCTTTCAATTGGAATTTTAAATTTATTTTCCAATGCATGCCGCAGATATTCGAAACCTTCACCAGAGTATTTCCATTGCGTACCTGGTTCAAACGCAAACGAAAGTTTCCCATTGGGTTCCTGACCTCGCCAATTAGGTAAGCCTGACTGGTGGCTAAGTACATGACGGGTCGTTAGTTTTCTATTTAAAGAATCGTTAGCTACATCCGGGTCAGTCCAATAATGACACAGAGGCTCATCTAATTGCCATTGTCCATTACTTACCAACTTTAATGTTGTCATGGATAATAAAGGTTTGGTCAAAGACGCAATATTAAAAAGAGTATTTAGGGGTGCAGGAGAATGATATTCTATATTACCAAACATCTTGACCTGTTGTATTTTTGCATTTTCAATAATACAGATACCTACCGTCGGTACATTTTCATATTTCATCCAATTTAATATGGAATTGTTTTTTGAAATTAGTAAATGTTTTGTAGAAAATGACGTTAAAACCACTACCACGATAAGAGCCATCCAGCTTGCCGTTGATATAATAACTTTCTCTGAGACTTGATTCATTTCCTTGCTTTAATTGATCTGAAAATGTTCCTGTACTTAATATAGGAACCTAACTTAAATACTTGTGAATTGTAATTTGGTTACCAAGAAAAAAGGAAAATATTCATTATTCAGACCCAACTTATCGATCATACGCCCTTTCTTTTGCGGCTAGTTCTTGTCCAGGATNGTACCAATCCCTTAAACCTAACGGCCCGGCGGTAATAATTATGTAAGCGTTACTCGACGAAGCATCCAGGCAGTCCCGATAGCTATCGGGACGGGTACAAAACTGATTGTGAGTAACGTATTTATCACCTGCTACAAATTTATCAAGAGTGCTGGAGCAAATTGCAAAAACCATGACAAGCTTATTAATTATACCGACCGTGTTATGCTTAGTTTTTTATTATTAAATCATGGTACTCTGTTGACTTTAGATTAATTAGATTATACCTTGCATTATAAAATAATCAAGAATATTATGGAATCGTCTAATCAATCCCAGTTGTATCTAAAATGTAAATTTTGTCAATATGCATTTCAACGGTTCTTTATAGTTCTAGTTTTTTCTCTTGGCATTTGTCAGATTATCACCTTTGCTCAGAAACCTAAGAGTATAAATGTAGGTAACATTACAGCAGAAGCCGGTAAAAAAGTATCAGGATTTCTTGAGGTGCCAGAAGGGATTGATCAAGGTACCATTATCCCAGTTACAATAATCAATGGTTTAAGAGCTGGTCCTGTTTTGACTTTAGTAGCCGGTATGCATGGTACTGAATATGTACCAATTATCGCCTTGCAAAGGATGTTGAAGGAAATTGATCCAAATGATCTGGCTGGTTCAATAATCATGGTACATATTGCAAATATTACTTCCTTTAAAGGACGCAGCATATATCGTAATCCAGTAGATGGAAAGAATCTTAACCGAGTATTCCCGGGAAATAAAGATGGCACTTTAACCGAAAGAATTGCAAATGTTATTACAAAGGAGATTATTGATCAATCAAATTATTTATTAGACCTTCACGGTGGGGAGTTAAATGAGAATATGGAAAACATATGTTCATTTGAGTATAAATACCCTGATAGTTCAATTTGTGAAAAAACGAAACTCTTGGCTTCTTCATTTGGTGGTTATATTGAACCAGATCCATTATACAATGTTCCAGATACAGTAAAATATACATTTTGTCACTTGACAGCAATAAGAACAGGAATCCCAGCCATTTGGGTAGAAGCTGGAGGTCGAGGGAATATTGATAATAGCAATATTCTTTATATGATAAATGGGATCAAAAATGTGCTTACGAGATTAAGAATGACTAAAGGAAATGTTTTAGATACAAGTCCCGTTGTTTATCTGGTAAATGAAAATTTAATTACTAGTAATGTTGAAGGTCTATTCTATTCAAATATTAAATGTGGACAAACAATAAAGAAGGGATCACTTTTAGGTTATGTTACTGATTATCTAGGAAACCGTGTTTCTGATTTTTATTCACCTATTTCTGGACTAATAACAATGAGTTTTGGCACACCTGTCGTAAACATAGGAGAGGATGTGTTTTGGATTTGTGAGACTAAAGAAACGTATTAAGACAGCCAAATAATTAAGCATAACGGCCCGGCAATATGGGGAGGTTGTGTTACCCGACGAAGCATCCGGGCAGTCCCGATAGCTATCGGGACTAGGTACTTTAGCCAGAAAGCTGTCACGGTGCAAGGAGGGTACGGCGCACTTTTTGCCTCCCGTCCCGATAGCTGTAGGGAGCTATCGGGATGTCACGGTGCAGGATTTATATTGTGGGCAGGTGCGGGTGTCCGGGTGCAAGATTCAGCAGGATTTATCTGAGTAGCAGAATCCTGCAAAAACCATGACGAGCTTATTGACCCTACCGTCCGTGTTAGGTGGTCGTAGTGTTTAGTCCATCCATTAAAGGTTACTAATGAATCTTTAATATCGATAGCAACTAATTCTCTTTAAACCTCTTTACTCTTCAATTTTCCCTAGGTCATTGATTAAGATGGTTTTGCTGGTATCACTCCTAACTTATTCCTTAACCGGTACAGGTGGCAGCGAAGATGCTTGTTGGAAGATGACCTTCCATTGGTTGTCTTTCTTGCTGAAAATGAATGTGGTCCCAAATTTATCCATTATTAATTGCACACCTCGTTTTGAAGTCATTTCAAATTTACCAAACCAGTAATAAATTATCGTGTTGCCTGGCAAAAATCTGAAAGCTTCACTTACACGCGTAACTTTTAGGGAAGATAGAGTCAGAAACCAATTTGCGTGTTCGTTTTTAGCTGTTTGAAAGTCGGCTATCTCACCTGCGGTCGTAATTTGAATGAAATCAGGGGATTCGACATAAGATTTGTAAAGGGATTCGGCATCCATGTTCTGAAGGTTTTTGAAAATCGTTCCAACCGCTTCTGTTATCTCCTTTTTCGCAGTTTCCTGTTCCTGTGAAGTCATTTGTGCTGTTAGATGTGGTGCACATCCTAAAAATAAGAAAATGAGTAGTACTGTTAAAAGATTTGTTTTCATAATGTGTTGATTTTAATGATTTTACAATAACTGGTAAATTGTTTGGTGATATTTTAATAGAAAGCTGAAGTTGTATTGTCAAAATGAGTTGTCTTGCGTTTGCATTTAAGTCCCGGATTGGTCGCTATGCCACCTAACGGCCCGGTAATAAAGTTCAGAAAACGTTGCTGAGCAAATGGAGGCTGGCACACGAAATCTTATATAAAGTAGAGTCCCCAAACCAGCCGTAATGAGCGAAGCACGGCGCGAGTTTTTGCAGTCCAGGTACAAAGCTGATTGAGGGCAGGCGTTTCGCGTTACAAATTTGTCTTGGTACCAGAATCCCGATAGCTATCGGGATGTCATGGTGCAGAATGCCTATTGATTGTAATGGCGCGGTCGCGATACATTTGGGTAAAGTCCCGGTTTAAGGGCACAAACCCTCGCAAAAACCGTGACGAGTTTTTTAACTTTATTGTCCGTGTTAGCATTAGTTTTTAGTTAAGAATCATTTTAAGATTTCGACAAAGGGAGAGGTAGTTCTCGTTGATTTCTAGTCTTTTGATTTTAATCACCATCTCTTCAGGTAGTTGTTCATATGGTACGGCTTCTATAAAAAGATTTGTTTCAAGTTCAGTGAACTCAACTAGATCCTCTACCCACTTGATCACGGATTTATTCTCGGGACAAATTATTTGGCATCTCATACATCCAATCATACAATGGTGCCAAGACGGATTTATCCAACTTGGAAAATCGCCTGTAGCTTCATTAAGGTAGGTAAGACAATTTTCAGCATGAAGTAAGAAACGATCTATATTGATAGCTTTTGTAGGGCAATTTCGCAAGCAAGCTTTGCATGATTTGCATCGCTCAAGCATTCTGGGTTGTTGCCAGCAGTCGTTTTCGCAAGGAATATCTGAGAAGGCACCTACAAGTTGTAAGTAGCTTCCCAAACCATCAACATAACAAATGTTGTTTCGACCATATTTGGCCAAACCACTATGAACGGCTAATGTTTTTAGTGGTAACTGGGTTTTTGCTAGATGATAACCCTCTTGTTTCAGCAAACCAATTAACACATCTTGAGTTCTACTAGTTCTTGGAGTATAACTAACATATGTTGGAGGTACAATTACTGGTACACGATTTCCTTTTGATTCAAAAAATATTCGCATTGGAGGAGTGGGTACAGCGACAATAAGTATGGAACGTACTCCTGGGAGATCTGGAGGATAATCGAATGAGAAAAAACTAAGCTGTTCTTGATAGAGTCTTCTGTCTATTTGACCTTGTTCTAGTCGGTTTAAAATCGCAAACCGTAAGTCATTAAGATGATCGATAGGAACTATTTGTCCTCTCCATCCCAGATTATTTATCAAATTAAACAATTTTCCCATTTATAATTTAATTCAATTATTCTCCACTCGCGGCCAATATACAGATAGATAGCATTATTGCCAAATTAATACTAACGGCCCGGCAATAAAGTTAGAAAACGTTGCTGAGCAAATGTAGGATGGAAGAGAAAATATTCCTCTTCTTGACAATGCTTTTGAGGCCGTAATGAGCGAAGCACGGCGCGTGTTTTTGCAGTCAAGGTACAAAGCTAATTGAGCTTTACGAGTGTCGCGGTACACAGTTTGTTGCGGTTCGTTATTTGTCCCGGAGCAGAATGCTTGTAGTGTTACGGAGCGGTCGCGGTACATGGGATTCCCAATCTGACTTGCCTGCACAAGGCATCCGCAAAAACCGTGACGAGTTTTTTAACTTTATTGTCCGTGTTAGGTTTAGTATTATTTTTTTCTATTAAATGTAATTATTTGACTTCTAAATCCATAGCAATCCTTTAGATCTATAGTCAGATTGTCACCATCTAACGTGTAAAAATGATTTGTTGGTTGGATGAGAATATACAGTACCCCAGCATATTGAATTGTCATGCTATCTTCAGAAAGGCTGTAATTAAAATGGTCTTTGGGGATACCAACAGTTTTATAAAAATCATTTTCTGTCCTGAACTCAACTGTATCAATTAAATCTGTGGAAATCCAGGTGCCGAGAAGATTTTTACTGTCAAAAGAGTTCTTTTCGCAACTTGACAATAATATCGAGAAAAAAAATATTGTCATGAGAAATAGTTTAAATCCAATAGTTTTTTTCATAAGATTGAGATTTATTTTAATGTCACAAAATCAATACCAAATTACTGAGCAGCAGTATTTAAGGTGGTGAATTATTAAACCTAACGGCCCGGCAATAAAGTAATAAAACGCTGCGCAGCGACTGGAGGCCGGCAGACAGAGTCCTTGTTTGCAATTCCACATGCTGATGAGGCCGTAAGGAGTGAAGCATGGAATGCGTTTTTGCTGTCAGGGTACAGAGCCGATTGATAACACGCGCCAGGGCTACAGATCTGTCTTGGTACCGGTAAGATGTCAAGGTACTGGATGTTTCTGGATTGCAATTGCGCGATTACGATTCTGTCATGGTGCAGGGTCTAGTCTTGGAAGCAGAAGGCCAGCCGCAAAAACCATGACAAGTTTATTAATTATACCGTCCGTGTTAGGTGGTCGTAGCAATTTTTAAAGGATATCCATAAAGCATCTAATTATATGTCAAATCAATCTACTACTATCCAAGCCCCTGTTCTTAATTCTTTATACTCATTTGAAAAAGCTTTCTTAAACGCTTCTATTGTTTTACCAGAGCTATCGTGTATTGAGAGACCCACTAATTTTATATTTCGTTTTTTAATTAATTCAATTTTTTTATTAACATCATTCAGCGTGAATGGTATCCAAGGTAACTTGCCTGTAATATAATAACCCATATATTTTTCTGAGTCACCTTCAATTGGGAAATGCAACCCCCCAAGAATACCATATATTGGTATATTTGATATCCTTTCACAACGTTGAAGTATTTTTTCAACAGTTTGATGTCCACAACCTGTAACGATTATTATCCCTTTGTCTTTGACATTAAAAATTATACTTTGTTCTTGAGTAAAAGTAAAGAACATTGGTGCTTTGATAATTCCTGTTGTATATACTCCTTCACTTATTTTAATAGGATCATATGAAAAATTAGTAGCTATTTTGAGATCAAGATTGTCCTCCGGAACATATATTTTCATTTTAGAAAGGATGTTTTCATTTTCTAAGTTTACAAAAGTCTTATCATTAATCCATTTCCACATATTTGTGTGATCTCCGTGGTTGTGTGATATGACTATGGCATTTATCTCGCTGATATCAATACCCAGTATATCCAGATTGTATCGGAGTACGCATTTTAATGAATCGTCATCAATACCTGTGTCAAAAAGTATTGTTGAATGATCAGTCCGAATAAGGTAAGATACTCCATAACCCTTTTTGAATTCCGGATTGCCATATAGATGCTCAACAAGAGGAATTAATTCAAATTTATTAGTAAAGCCAAAATCTTCTATTTTATATAATCGATGTTGATCGCTTTCCCACGTGGAATCCGACTTCATTACATTTATCTTATATTGCTTATAGAGTTTAATGGCATTTGAAGTATCCTTGACCCATGATGCGAATAGAGTATCGTTTTTGATAGCTTGTCGTAAAGCTAATTCTTCCTGATTTGTCAAACTATTCGAAGTTTTCGTGGTACAGGATACAAAGGCCACAAGTGTTAATAAAAGGAAAAGTATTGTTTTCATAGTAACGTCTATTTATTTTATTGACCTAAATCATTTTATTTCAATTAATAGTCAATGTATTTATCAAAGGTAAATCCTGTTAGTTCTAAAGTCAATTTTATCTTGACAAGTCAGAATTCATTTAGGCATTAAAAGACTTTAATAAACTAGACCGTTAGGTGGCGTAGCTTATTTAAAGTCACGGTAAATGACAATGAACCAGGTTTGCACGTGGGGGGGGGTAAAACTTGCAGATGATGTTCATGAGCCGGTTTTGTAAATTTCAAAAACAAAACCGTGAATTATCATATGCAAGGAGCGAGGGAGCAAGCCGGTCATGTCAAGCAAAATTTGGTAAATGGCGGAGTCCCGATAAGTGGGCAGAAGTTTATTTGTCATGGTAATTTTGATAAGTGATGAGTCGAAGTCTTCTAAAAGATGAAGAATATACTTGTCAAGGAATAAATTCTCTAAGTGTGGGCCTAGTGAGTCGCCCGAGCTATGCCACCTAACGGTCCGGCAAAATGGGGAGGTTGCGTTACCTGGCGCAGCCATCCGGCCACCTGTCCCGGTACTTTAGCCGAAAAGTAGTCCCGGTGGCAAGCCGGGTATGGCGCATTTTTTGCCGTCATGGCAGAACTTGATGCGTTAACTGAGTGTCGCGGTACAAATTTGGACGGACACACAAAGTAGTCCGGTTGGCAAATTTGTAGAGCGGCCACTGGCGCAGAGTCGCGACGTAAACTTGATCGAAGCCAGTAAGTAGTCACGGTGTAGAATTTTTATGGTGTGCAGAGGCGCGTGTCAGGGTTTACGAGCATTACGAAGCTGTCACGATGCAGGAGCTAATCGCAAAAAATGTGACAAGTCAACTTACCCATATGGTCCGAGTTAGGTGGTCGGAGTATTTTTTATTTCTTTATTACTGTCCAGACTATTAGGCAAAATGAAACAAAGGATGTTAAAGTCCTGATTATATGAAAAACCCACCAGTGATCTCTGAGTTCAATCCAGTTTTGTGGCATTGTCTTAAAATCCCAAGTCATTACTACGCTATTAATTGGTTGATTCCCAAATCTCGTTATTAATCCGCTGGCAAGTAATAGTCCAGATGCAATTAAGAGAGTTATTAAATTGTTTTGCCTCTGGAGAATTGCACTTATTAAAGTAAGAAGGGTTGCAATCAATCCAAGAATTGGCATTAGAGTATTCAATGCTTTAATCGCATTCTGCTGCTGTTCCAAATATGAACCTGGAGATAAGGTTTTTGGATTGTAACCTAATAATATTCCAATAAGGATCCCTGAAACTATACCTACTAAAATCAAATCAAAAAACTTTATAACTTGTGTTGCCATTTATGTTTTTTTGATAAACAAAGTATTATGTCTTAATGTTCGTCTTTCGTGGCGGACTCTGCCACCTAACGGCCCGGCAATAAAGTTATAAAACGCTGCGCAGCGACTGGAGGCCGGCAGACAGAGTCCTTGTTTGCAATTCCACATGCTGATGAGGCCGTAAGGAGTGAAGCATGGCGTGTGTTTTTGCAGTCCAGGTACAAAGCTGATTGATTTTACGCGGGTTTGGCTACGAATCTGTCTAGGTACCGGGATGCTGTCACAGTATTAGATGCTGGTTGATTGTAATAGCGCGATTACGATTCTGTCATGGTGCAGGGTCCAGCCTTGGAAGCAAAAGGCCAGCCGCAAAAACCATGACAAGTTTATTAACTTTATTGTCCGTGGTAGCTGCAGTACTTTTGATCTTTTCTGAGATTGAATCGTTTTTTGTTTTAACAATTACCTGGTGCCAGTAAACAAAGTATTTAGAACTCCATTGCTTATTGAATAGGTAAGTGTATTTCCTTCAACCACTCCATCAATGGAACCACTTTGATCTGAAAAAGACAGTAAATATTTATCATTACCTGCATTAATAACAGCTATTTCTCCAAAAAGAAAGTTTGCCCCTTCATATACAACTGACATTCTGACCTTTGTATCAGAAGCTTTTGTGATTTTAGTAATACAATCTAAGTGGGTAGTTCCATAAGTTGTTATTCCATTATAGGTTCCTGTGACTTTATCTGCCAGACCAGTTGAAGTTTCGTCCTTACTACAACTAACCACCAACAGTAATAACGCAATTAAGCAGACTACTTTTATTTCTTTCATGATATAGATTATATATGGATTGATTGAAAAATTGTTGATTTAACGATCAATATCACATACCATATTAAATTGGCATGGCGTATGATACAGACCGTATTGCACCTAACGGCCCGGCGGTTGAGGGAGTAAACGTTGGTGGCGCCGCCCGCCGATACGAGTCCCGGTACTTTAGCCGAAAAATTGTCCCGGCGGACAAGCCACCATGGCGCAATTTTTGCAAATCCCGGCGAAAGATAAAGTTGTCTCGGTTGCAGGATTTGTCCAGAGCCGAAGTCACGGATTTGGCAGATGTGTGAGAAGTTATTTGTCACGATGAAATTGTCAAGGTGGCGAGCAAAAATTGTGACAAGTTTATTACCCCAACCGTCCGTGTTAGTACAAGTGGCGTTAATTGTGGATCTTGCAGGATCTATCATTGGATCAGGATGCCTATTTTTCTGTCATCGGGGCAGATATTTTGGTTTTGAATCGGTTTGATTACTATTTATCTGACCGGCAGAAACTGTCAAGTTATAGAGCATAAAATAAGTGTTGTGCGTCTTTTTTTTTAATCATCAAATAGTACAAATTAATATTACAATATTATAAGTCTACTTGTTAACTCTCTCAAAATGGTTATAAGTTAAAATAACATCGAAAATGAAGCGCGTCGCACTCTCCAGCACATCGTAATTGATAATTTTTGGACTGTCCTGTGGTGTATGCATCGGGCCCCACCCGGTCGTTATCTGCATAGCCTGAAATCCGTCATAATAAAAAGATGCCTGATCCGACCAATCAATATTAGGATCAAAATTTAAGGTAAAAGATTGTTTCTCTTTCGAGGCTAGCTCGATAAATTTAGCTTTCATCTTATCAATCTCTTCATTATTTTCATTAATGTACATATACCTGATATTGTCACTATTTTCTGGTTGGGAAATACCAATACAATCCATATTTATATTTATTGCGTTACTATCGATTAAAAAAGGTTTGTTTTTAACAAAGTAATTCGAACCTACCAAGACTTCTTCCTCACCTGAAAAAGCTACAAATGCAATTGATTTCTCGGCTATATATCCCGATTTAGCTATTTTTGAAAAAACATCAGCAAGTTGAATAAGTGCCGATGTGCCTGATGCATTGTCGTTTGCCCCAGGATAAAACAAGGTATCGCTATTTTTTACAGCATCGTAATGCGCTGAAATAATTGCACCTACAGTATCTTTTCTTCCTCTTAAAATTCCGATAACATTTTGTGAATTAAGGCATCTTGGTTGTTTATTAATCTTGAATGAAATTTTAGCTTTTTTTTCACCAGCTGTGGATATATGTTTTTTAAGTTGAGAATTTATCCGTTCATTAAACTCTTCAGAATTGATACCCATCAATGAATCTATCGCACTCTGTTTTGCTAATATTACAGGAAAAGTACCATACAATTTATTTAAGAGATCAATATCTTTACTTCGGTATTTTATCAAATCAGGATTGACATGTCCTAAAAACTCTTGATATTTTTGAGTATTAATTTTACAAATAACTCCTAAAGCACCTTTTTTCTGTGCTATTTCTTTTTTATGATCTATTTCAAGGGGATCGCCAGGTTTATTAAAATCAAAATAATCCATCAGTTTTCCAGTGGTGTCAATAGGTGAATTAAGTTCAACTACTACCCATTTATTTTTTACATCAATGTTTTTATAATCAGAATAATCTTCTCTTTCTAAACCAAATCCAACATATATTACATCAACGTTTGATGTGTCATTCAAAAAACAAAACTCTAATGAAAAAAAATCAGTAAAATATGACATTATTTTCTTTTGATTTTCAATATTTAAACCTATCAATGTATCGAAGCACAGTGTGTAGTTCTGAAAATAATTATTTATATTTTTGGCGCTTCCAACTAACCCTGAGCTGACAAACTGGTTTCGGATATAGTTTGCAGCATTCAGTTCACCATGGGTCGCAAATTTTCTGTTTCCTTTTTGTTCATCACATAGTATTTCCATATGTTTTTGAAGAATATTTTTTTTAATGGTATCCTTGAATACTGAAAAGTTCTGACCATTACAAACATTGCAAAACGTCAAAAATATTAACATTATTGAGGCAATCCCACTTTTCTTCATTCTGATAAGTATTATTTATTATTAATCAAATCCTGATTCTGAATCAATCATAATGGCGCACAACGGGCGTCTGTCTAATAACCCATTTTGCTACTTATTTCTTTGGATACCTGTACACGAGAAATCTCAAATATTCGATTCTCAAGGACTTCATTTTAGTTATTAGACAGTCTGACGGCCCGGCGGTTGAGGGAGTAAACGTTGGCGGCGTAAGTCCGTCCGGTTACCTGTCCCGGTGCTTTAGCCAGAGAGTTGTCCCGGCGGACAAGCCGCCATGGCGCAATTTTTGCAAATCCCGGCGAAAGATAAAATAGTCCCGGTGGCAGAATTTGTCCAGAGCCGAAGTCACGGATTTGGCAGATGAGTGAGAAGTTATTTGTCAAGATGAAGTTGTCAAGGAGGCGAGCAAAAATTGTGACAAGTTTATTACCCCAACCGTCCGTGTTATAAGGCGTTTTTTATTTAAATTGTCGAATTCTTACTAAAAGTGATTCTTATATTATTTCTTTTCTGCCCTGTTTTTGTTCCCATTTTGCAGGATATACAAACATGTTGTTTTCTCCCTTTTATCCTTCTCAAATTGCAATTTCAAATCCGTTATTTTGGCGAATAACAATAATTCATTTTCTGCAAATAAGGGAATAACATTTTGTCCTGTTGCCTGACCATAAATTTTCCCGTTTTCAGACCAGATTTTTAAATGATAGCCTTTTTGAATTTCATACGTCCCCGAAAGTGCATCCGCTTGCACTTGTGTTAGTTTCACCTCATTCGGTAAGGGGATGTTGAATAGGTTTCGATTAATTATGTTTATTGGAAATACGCCACGATCATGATTTTCAAGCATAATGATGGTCTTGTCATGATCAATGTTTCTGTCAATGAAAGTGGCATACCCTCTATGACTACCATCATGACTAACACTCTTTCCATAATTAGGATATTCCTTGATAAACCACCCAAAACCATAATTCGTCTTGGTATTATCTTTTAATACCGTGGGCTCAAAAACTTCTTTCAGACTGGAAGATGATACTAATTTTTCGGTGTATAAGGCTCTGTCCCATTTTAATAAATCTATCACTGTTGAATATAAACTTCCTCCGCCATAAAAATCGCCTTTCAAATTGCTTTGTTCTTTTAAAGAATCAAAAAGGCAGTATTTCTTTAAATTTTCATAATAAATATAATCAGAGGCAAAGTTTTTTATTGTATCAGTTAACATATTTGGAGAATAATTGAAAGTATGAGACATTTGTAAAGGCCTAAAAATGAATTGATCAAGGTAATTTCCATAAGTAGTCCCAGAAACTTTTTCAATTACTGATGCTAATAGAAAATATCCTGTATTACAGTATTCAAATTTTGTTTCTGGAGAAAATCTTAGTTTTGGTTTATATATACTTAGAAAAGCAATAATGTCTTTATTCGTAAAAAGATTGCTATTCTTGTGATTGGATAAATATTCCTGAACCTCTCTGGTATTTAATAATGGTTCCATTTCAGGAATAAGTCCACTTGTATGATTTAATAGAGATCGAATAGTTATATTGTCGTAAGCTGAAAGCTCTGGAAAATATTTTGTGATTTTATCATCATAATTCAATTTGCCTTGTTCTTTCAAAATGACAATTGCCATAGCAGTAAATTGTTTTGATACAGAGGCCAGGCAAAACACAGAATTTTCATTCAGTTTTTCTTTTGTTGCTTCATTTGCATATCCAAAACTTTGGTTGTATACTATTTGTCCTTTTTCGGCTAAAAGTACATTCCCATTAAGTTTGCCTTGATTATACAAAGTCATCAAAACACTGTCAATAATATGGATCCCTTTTTGACCGAACGCATAGGTTGGAAGGAATAATGAGATGATGAAGGTTAAAACAATGGTTTTAAAAGTAGCACTTACGCTTGTCGGCAAAGGTCTAAGGTTTTTCATAATAGTGATATTTAAGGAGTTAATGCAATGTAATTTTATCATACCATGATTATACCATGTTCAAGTTATCTTGATCGTTTATCTTGCGGATTTAGCTGAGTGTGAAATCGGTGCATAGAATGCCTTATAACGGCCCGGCAATAAAGTAAGTAAGTGTTGGCTGACGCCAGCCACCGACCGATGTCCCGTTGCTTTAGCCGAAAAATAGTCCCGGTGGCAAGGAAGCTATGGCGCGCTTTTTGCCGTCCTGGTACAAAGCTTAGTAGTTAGAAGAGTGTCGCGGTACAAAGCTGGTAAATAACAGTTAATAGTCCAGTTAGATAAAACTAAGAAAGGGTTGTGTAGCGGTGGCTTTTTATCTTTTATACTTGTCCCGTTAAACGGTAGAGAGCCTAGCAAAAAGCGTGACAAACTTATTTACTTTATTGTCCGTGTTATAGGGCGTGCTCATTAAAATTCAGTTTTATAAATCGACACTTACCCTCATTGCTTCGAAATAGTTACTCTCCCAATTCAATCCGTCCAGTTGTCGACCCCGATTTTGACCTTAACTCATTGTCCCGATCAGAAATTCTACTGCTTCAATATCAGAAAATTAATTCCTCCCCTACTTTTTCGCATGCCCTATAACGGCCCGGCAATATGGGGAGGTCGTGTTACCCGACGACAGCACCGGGCAGTCCCGATAGCTATCGGGACTAGGTACTTTAGCCGGTAAGCTGTCACGGTGCAAGGATTTTAATTGTGGGCAGATGCGCGTGTCCGGGTGCAAGAACCATTATAAATTTGTCTTGAGTGCAGGAGCAAAAGTTGAGGAGCTTAGCGACGAAACCCCGCCTCGGCGGGTGCAAAAACCATGACGAACAACTTACCCATATTGTCCGTGTTATGGCTTTTT
>JGI20215J15232_1000061_pt1 | contig 37806 bp, 39 predicted proteins | sample WetSurMetagenome_2_FD_15232 | JGI IMG/M metagenome (IMG submission 15232) | reverse complement strand
ATTTATTATTCACATTGAAGTAAATGGTTTGTTGTTCGGTTCTGACGTCCACAACCACAGGATTTTTTATTCTCGAACCAAATACTGTATATTGATCCATGCTGACACCCTGGGCATTTAGTCTCACAGGTACTGGCATCAATGCAATAACAATAATGCTTGGGAGGAAAGATTTATAAATCATGCTTTACAGGTTTACTATTGTTAATACTTCGTAAGTATTAAAAACAATTGCGCATATCGGATAATTGTGAATCATTCCAAATAATTATTAGAAAAAGTCATCTTTGTGCAGGTGAGGGGCCGGGTTATATGCTGATCTTATTTTTTATTCAGTTAATCTTTTAAGGTTATGCAATGAGATATCTATTATTTTGATCCATTGAGGAACTATGAATTTTTTGTCCAGAAAATCACCTCCCATATAAAAAGGCAATTTGTACCTCTGGATATATGTAAACTCAGTTTTCCCATCTATCTCTTTAAATATCCACTGAGTCTGAGCATCTAATCCTTTGAATGAATTTCCGGTCCAGCCCTCATTTTTCTTAAATTGTTGAAACTCGGTACCCACAGTCATTTTTAGTCCCATAAGTTGGACTTTATAAAGAAATCTTGCACCATTATCATTTGTTATTTCGGTTATAGGCCTTATATCTGAGATTCCCTCAAAGAAATCAGGCCATTTTAAATAATTGGAAGCAAAATCAAATACTTTGCTTAGTGGTGCATTGATCAAAATGGTTTGCTTAATTTCTGTCATGGCAGTATTGTTAGAATATTACGTTACTGTATAGTAATGTGGGAGTTGCACATAGCGGCCCGGCAATAAAGTTCAGAAAACGTCCCGATAGCTGGCAGGACAGGTACAGAGCTGATAGATGGCTGGCGTGTCGCAGTACAAGGTTGATCGGAGCCGCTAATTTATCCCCGATTACAAAGTTGGTGGCAGTCACTGACGCAGTGTGGCGGTATAAATTGTCTCGTAGCCAAAAATTTGTTACGGTGCAGGATTTTAATTGCGTGCAGAATTGCGTGTCCGGTGCAAGAACCATTACAAATTTTTCTTGAGAGCAGTAGCAAAAGCAAATAGTATGACAAACAACTTACCCATATTGTCGGTGCTATAAGCAGGGCTATTTTTTTAGTTATCTGGATCCAGCCCTGGTTTTGGCTTGTTCTTTATAAGTTGCTTAAGTACAGGAAAAAAGAGATAACATTAAGTTTTGCATTTCTATTGCTTTTTAAAAATTAAATCAGCAAAATCTCTATAGCAGTCTACCGTAATTTTTCAGAATAATCCTCCCAATCCTTTTAAAGGATTTATGATTATTTATCATTATTTCATTTTCTTGATATTAGTAAATGCTATAATTGCTACAATGGCAGGAATAAAAATGGAAAACAGATTCCAAATTCCCAATGATGCCAGAACTAATTGGTTGAGTATTATATATCCTGTGTAAAGATATATTGCCCATTTTTTCATGTACCACAAACCTATCATACAAATCAGAACCAAAATGGAAGACAATGCCAAATAAGGAGAATACCAAGTTGCAACTTGAATGAAGGGCTTTTTAAAAACCAAAAGAAATGTTAAAAAGGCACTAATAAATCCCAATACGCAAATAATTGTAATAACATTAGGTCGTTTTGCGGCAGGTACAGGTGTATTTCCTTTTATTTTTTTTTCTGCAACTTTATTTGGATTTACATTCATTTTTATTTTACTTAACGATTCTCTTGCAGTATCCCTCACATTTTTATTTTCATCGTTGAGAAGGTCTTCTAACATAGGGACTGCTCTTTTTGCATTATATCCTATATTACCTAATGCTTTTATCGCATACGTTTCATGATATTTACGGTTTTTAACGATAGAATTAATTATAGCAGGAACAGCAGGACCAGCTAAAGGGCCTAATTCTCCCAGAACACTAATAGCATCTGAATTTTCAGGAATAAGTTTAGTAAGAGTTGGTATAGTAATTTTTTTTTCGCCGATTTTTATCAAAACTTCGGAGGCAACTAATTTTAATCTTCTATTTTCTGAGTTGAGTGCGTCAATGAAAAACGGAACTAAATTCTTGTCCTCAGGTCCAACAATATTTAATAAAGCATAACCTGCTGATAAACCAATTTCATCACCCATGTTAATTACAGAAATCAGTGTATCTATAGCTGGTCTATATTTTAGCGTACCCAAAGCTTGTGCTGCAATACGTTTTACATTTATGTTATCATCACTAATTAAGGCTTTAAGAAGTGGTTCCCCAGCTCTTTGATCAGGAATTTTTCTAACAATCTCTGATAATGTAAAAGCTGCTCTCCATCTTATAAAAGAATCATCATTATTTAATCCTTCAGTAAGCGGAATAATTGAAAATTCTCCTATTTCTTCTAGAGCACGTTCAAGCCAATCTTGTGACCTTCTATCCTTATATTTAAATGCATCTACAATAGCTTTAGCAACTTTCTCTTCTTTAAATTTGACTAATTCGCCAGCGGCCCTAAGGCGTACTTCTGGATCAGAATTCTTCATAGATTCTAACAGTCTTTCTAATGTTTGAACCTTTGTCGATTCAGATATTTGTCTTTCCTTTTCAATTTTCCCAAGATAACCTTGCAAGTTGAAAGACTTTTTTTCATAAGGGACGCAATATTCAGAAATAAGCGGCATACCTCCGCCTGTCATTGGCATTTTCCCTGGGAGCATTGGCTTTGCATTTTCAACCCAATCTATTTCAACCTCAATACTGGTCCGCTCGGCTACCAAATGTCCACACTTTGGACAAAATACTCTTGGATGAGAATAATGAATACTAGTTGAAAAAGGGCTCCCCGGTGTGGTATCTTGGTAATAGATTTTATTCCATGGAGAAGTTTCTCTACAAGCGCCACACAAAAACAGTTCTTCTTTTGAGATGATCACTTTTTTCATTTTTTGCTCCATTCCAATTTATTAAAGAATAATAAAATTTTAGTTATTTGATATTATTATTGTAACATTTTGCCAATTAATTATATACAAAATTTAAGTTTATATTTCACAATATTTACGATAGATTCCGATTTTAATCTTGTTCGATAGTTCGCGCCTTGCTTATAACGCCCCGGCAATAAAGTTAGTAAACATTACTGAGAGAGAGAAGGTTGTAACCACAAATATTTCTTCGAGACAGGGTCCCGGTACACAACAATAACGAATGCTGATGGACGGCTGGCGTGTCGCGGTACAAAGCTAGGCGAAGCCAGAAAATATTCCAGGTGCATAAAGCTTTATGGCGTGCAGACGAGCGTGTCTGTGTTAAACGCTCATTACTAATTCGTTTGGGAGGCAGGAGCAAAAGTAAAAACTGTGACAAGCTTATTACCCCAACCGTCGGTGTTAGTAAAAGTACCAATTTTAGGATCAGAAGATAAATCTTGATTTAGTGCGACTTAATGGTTAGGCTGAGAAGATTGTCTTAAGTCTGAAATTAGGAGTCTTTTAGATATTTAAACCACATTATCTGGAGGTTTTCCAAGGATGTACCACAAATGTCTTCAATTTTATCTGGTGAAATGATAATTTTTCTTAAATTTTCATAACCATAAGTTTTTACCAAGAACTCGATAATTGTTGATGAAAGTTCATATCCGTCCATATTACCAAATTCAACCGTTCCGGCTTGATTTAATTGACTCCAAGAGATAGTATTTTTATTTACTGACTTAGACTTGATCACAGTCCGAATATTATCCTTTAATTGATGCGCTTCGTAAAACGCATAGCCTTCATTCAGCCACTTAGGTAAACCAACTAATCCTTGTTCCCTCAAATTTAGAACCATAGCGTGGGCGAATTCATGAACAATGGCCTGCATTAAGGATTCATAATTATGAGCACTTCCGGGATTTAAAGGAGATACCATTTTCAACTCATTCTTGCTTGCTGCACCAACTACCCAATCAGGTGCATTTGGAAAGTTAATTGCAGAATGGAACGACTTCAAATCTGAGTAAATGAAGACATTTATCCTTTCAGTAAATATTGTCTGTAGATGATCGGTGATTACTAAATAGCTTTTTTCCAATACATTTGCTAAACTATCAAGTATATTATAATCGTCTTTTTTTGAATAAAAATCAAAGTGGCTACTCGCTAATTGAAAATCTAAGGGAATAGATTTATTTGTGTTTGGGTTGTCATATTCTACTTGTCCTGTTGAAGGTTTAAGTATTAATGGGAAAGTGCTTTCACCTTCTTTCCAGGTTCCTTCAATGGACTGAACCTCTCTGGTAATTATTCCCCTGTAACTAGCCTGAGCAGGTGTAATTTCTAAAAGAATGGAATCTTTTTTTACGAGCACAAAGCTCAATGGGATACCTTTTAGTCCTTTGCTTGGAACTCCTAAAGTTCCAGCAAGTTTGCCGACACTATCAATAAAAATATCAAATACTAGTTGAGGATTCGAATCTCCCAACTTAATGGTACCTACCCAAGATTTTGAGGCAAATATTTCAAGTGTTTGTTGACCAAACCCATTTATCGATGTAAGAAGGAGTAGAATTAAGAGTTTATTTTTCATTAATGATTATATTTCCATATAGACGACTCAGATTTGAAAACGGTGCTTTACATTCAAGTTTGAACTATTTTGAGCCAATCCAAGATATACTGAAACACTTCTTGTTTATTTATTTCGTTCAACATTTCATGTCTCCCATCGAAAAGCTTTAAGTTTACTTTCTTTAATCCTGCTTTTCTAAATTTGTTATACACCTCAGTAACTCCTTTACCATTATTTCCGACCGGATCTTTATCTCCTGAAAAAATTAAAACAGCCAAATCTTTTGGTATTTTGTCAATGTTCTTCTGCATATTGACAAATAAAACCGCATTTAACAAATCATTAAAAAATTTGATGGATGAAACATTACCACAAAAGGGATCTAATACATATTTATCAACTTGTTCGTTATCACGGCTTAGCCAATCAAATTTTGTTCGGTTTGGTTTGAAAGGTTTGTTATAAGCACCAAAAGTCATTTTATCCATAACTGGAGAAGGACTTTTTGCTGGATAAAATAGCATTATGACCCTGGTCATCAAAACTCCCAGATGTCCTAAAATGCCTGGATCACCGCCTGTACCTGAAATAATGGCACCCTGCACTCTTATTTCTGGATCAAGTATAGATTTTCTGACTACAAACGAGCCACCACTATGACCAAAAACATAAAGCGGTTTTTCATTATATCTTCCATGAATGTATTGACTTAATTGTTTGAAATCTGAAACAAGCATATCCCATCCGTTTTTAGGTGCTAAAAATCCCAGATTATTCAAATTCCCGGCAGTTTTTCCATGTCCCCTGAGATCAATGGCAAAGACAGCGAAATAATTTACCGTCAAAAATTTGGCGAAATCAGCATATCGTCCTGAATGGTCAGCCATTCCATGTGCAATCTGGACAACCCCAATTATTTTGTCATCATCATCCGGCAGCCATTCATATACATGGATGTCAGCCCCATCAGTTACCTTTAGTTTAAATTCATTTGACTTCATATTTATAATAGTATTAATTATCGATGGAAACTGGTTGTAAAAAACTTAAAATGCTAGCTGGACTGTTTTGATTCAAAGTTAATTTATTCTGTCGAGTTGTAGGAACTATGCCACATAGCGGTCCGGCAATAAAGTTCAGAAAACGTTTCTGAGCCAAAGGCACTGACCGACCCAAGGGAGCGTCAGTGCGATTGAAGGCTGGTGAGCAAGGTCCCGGTTTAAAAGCGGAATTCCCGCACGCATGACAAGTATATCAACTTTATTATCCGTGTTAGCGGTTGATTATTTATATTTAATTATCACTTCAACCCGACGATTTTTTTGTCTCCCTTCTTCGGTTAAATTGCTTGCCAATGGATACTGGTCCCCATATCCTTTTACTTCTATTATAAAATCCGAAAGGTTTTGAGTATTCAAATACTCTTTTATAGTATTTGCCCTATTAAAGGAGAGTCTTTCGTTGTAATCAGATTCCCCAATTGAATCTGTGTATCCATGAATTTTAATAAAATCAAGATCCTTTTTATTAAGGGAGTGAAATAGTGTATCAAGCAGGTTTTTACCCGGTGAATTAATTAAAAAGGAGTCAAAATCAAAAAGGATATTACTGAGCCTTATGGTGTCAATGTTAGGGATGATATCAGTTTCAGCTATTTTCTTGGGTTCATCATCACCAAATAAATTATATCTTTTAAGAGGATGCCTTTCAGTTAAACTATAGAGTTTTTCTTTTATTTTCAGATAATCCGGGCACAATCGGATGCTATCGATTGGAATTAACTCAACATCGTCAATTCCATATAGATAGTTTGTAAACTTTTTGGGTTTATCAGTAAATTTCCTTTTCTGTTCAGAATCGGATTGAAAACTCCCAATAGTAAGATACTTTTCGAAACCTTGTGCTCTGTATTCTGTACTAAGTTGATTCCAGTTTGCAATATCCCGTCCGGATACTTTCGACATCTGGTCTCTCAAATCAATAGAAGGTTGTATGTTTATTAATATGTCTTTGTTAAAAAAAATAATTGAATCTGAAAACAAGGCACCAATTGATTCTATTTGAAGATTCCCGGATCTTATTTTTACTGAGAACTTATAAAGCTTATTCTTTATAAGCGGGCATAAGAGTTTTATTTGTAAGTATTGTCTCGTGTTTGGAACTGATGCATTATAAACTGTAAAACCAACGCTTTTATTTGAGCTATTTCCTTCATATGATAAGAGAAGCGGGGAAGTTGTTTTCCATGCAGCAGGCGAACAAGGCGCATTAGCCTCTGCGCAAATATTTACATCTTCAAAAGAGCCATTTGCAACAAGATTCTGGGAATAGGATCTGAATCCGAGCGCTAACGCTAATATGCTGATAATCATTCTTTTATTTGTCATATCGGTCTGTAATATTGATCGCTAACGGCAGGGTAAATAAGTTGCGTTTGTGTTGGTTTATGAATGGAGGCAGTTTTTAACTTTATTGTCTGTGTCAGGTTTTTGTTGCGAATTGCTTGATTAATTGTCTTTAATGCAGCGGATGGACATCCCGCTTTTCTTGTTATTACTGTAACTGTTTACATAACAATAATCGTGGTAGATGGTCCTTTCGCGACCGCCTGGGCTATCAACACCTATTCCAGCTAAAGCCTGGAAATATCCCTCTTTCACCTCCGTAGACGACCACCAATTGGCGATATGTCCTAAATCATGGAAGTTCCCATCCTCGCCCCGGAAGCCGCCCGGAAGGGCAGTAAAACCGGTTCTGTTGTTACTTGCCTGGTTGTTACCAACACTACATAGTGAGTCATCTGCAACCCAACCTGCAGTGGCAGACAGAGATTTTGCAATGTCCTTTCCCTCATACCCTGTACCATAACCATAACCATTTTTTATAAGGTAATCGGTTAAAATCGTCCACTCTGCATCAGAAGGTACATGCCATCCTGTGGGGCACACATAATTACTATCGGTTGCGGCAAACCATGTATATAGTCTGCCATAAGTAGCTGCCTTACTTTCATCTCCTCCATATGCCCACTGGTATTTGGGTGATACTTCATCCTCTGTAATCAATGTTGCAGGCGTTGTTGTTCCGATTAAATCACCATTCCGAAATCTGGTAGTTTTCAGGTTCTCTTTCATCCAAATTTGTTTACCAATTTTTACAGTACCATATTTATTGCCATCAATATCTTTAACTGAATTTGGATGACACTTACTTAACCCTAAACAAATTAAGGTTATGGCCAGGAATTTTAAATATTTGTTGTGCATTTTTGAAATGTAAGGTTTTCGATGCCATTTTAAAGTCCCGATAAATGAGATTGAGTCAGGGTTACAGTGTGTACACCAACTTAAAGATGATGGTCATCATCAAGGGGCCAGCCTGTGTTAACAACTGAATTATTTTATTGATATTGTAATAATCTGATCAATATTTACGACTAATTTAAGAAAATCAATCTATTGAAGGTGGAAAAGGAGTTCATGGAATTAGTTAAGAAACATGAAAGAATTTTACATAAGATTTGTAATGTATACTTCTATAACAATCCGAATAAAGAGGACTATTATCAAGAAATTCTGATAAGACTATGGAAATCATTTCCGAACTATAAAAATCAATCAGCTTTCTCAACATGGCTATATAGAGTTGCTTTAAATACTTCAATAGATATTATTCGCAAACAAAATATACAGCCTAAATACACAGAACTTTCCAAAATTGAGTACAACATACCTGAAAATGAACAGGATATAGTTACTGATAGAAAAGAGAAGCTTTATAAAGCAATCAATTATTTATCAGATGTTGAGAAGTCGATAATTATTTTGTATTTGGAAGATTACAGTTATAAGGAAATTGCAGAAATATTAGGCCTTTCGGAGAGCAATACGGGTGTAAAAATTAATAGAATAAGATTTGAATTAATTAAAATCTTGAAAGATGGACAAGAATGACTTAAAATCTATGTGGCATGATGCCCACAATACAGATCAGGGAAATATTTATGATAAAGTTAATATTGAAAGAGCCATTAATATGAAACATTGTAAAACTATCTCGAAGATTATATCAGATGTAAAGTTGAAAATTCTTGTTTCTGCAACGGTATTAGTTATTTATATTGGTTTGATGCTATACGCTTTCATGTATCTTGATTTAGCTCTGTCAGTAAATTCTATCATCCCACTGTTTTTGGCCGGTTTATTCCTCTTGTTTATTACGACCTCAGAGATTGTCCGGTTAATTATTTTGACAAAAACAGCTGATAATTTATCGGTAAAGGGATCAATTTTATTTTTTCAAAAAAGGTTAAATAGAATAAAGACATTTGATTTTCTGTCTTATTTAGTCATTTTGCATTTATCTGCCATTTTGGTAATAGTTAACTATTTATCCGATATTGGAGGTTTAAGGAATTTGTCAATGGGTAATGAAACTGTCCCGTTACCTTTTTTATTGTTTTTTATAATACTGCTTCTATTATTGCCCTGGCTGATAAAATATCTGCATAATCAGAGGTATAGAAAGATAATTTTGGAGCTGAACAATTCTGTTCGTATCCTTACTGAAGAGGCGTAAATTCTGCTGCCAACTGCCCGGCAATAAAGTCAGAAAAACGTATAAAAAAAATTGTCCGTGTTATAAAGAGCTGTATTGTTTATGTGTATTGATGCGTCAGCAGCTTTATTTCCTTAGATACACCGAGAAACCCATATCGGTTTCCCTTATTTCATAGTCTTTAAATTCCGTGCCATAGATAAAGGTTTCAAGTTCATCTCTGCTATATGATGCATTTCTTTGGATGGCCCCGGCAATATAGGCTGTCATCCCTTTTAGACCCATCTTTTCTGCAACTTTTTTTGTTGACTTCATTGACGCTTTTCTGTTCAAATCCATAATCAAAGCCACTCCACCGGGTTTTAAAACTCGATACATCTCTTGAAGTGCCTTAACCGGCTCTTTGAAATTTTTAAATGCAAGCACACAAATGATAAAGCTGAAAACATCTTTCAAATAAGGCATATTTGAAACATTTCCTTGTTGGAAATCTACTTGAACACCTGCCTCCTTTGCATTTTTAGCACATATTTCAATTAGATCTTTGCTAATATCCAATCCTGATATTTTATATTTCCCAAATTTTGCAAGTTCAATTGAAAGATAACCGGCTCCAGGTGCTATTTCAAGAACTGAATCTCCATTTTTGATATAAATACTTACCTCCTTTGCTTGTTCCCGGATCTCACCTAGGCGATGCTCACGAGTCATTTGGTCATAGTATTTTGCTTTTGGGCCTTCAATTCCTAAATCTTTGAAACGTTTGAGAACCTTTATCATGTTAATTTTTTGTCTGTAAACATAGTGTGACGCGGAATCATTAAAACGTACCCAAATCTGTTTTGTTTATTTAGCGTTTCGTTTGAATTAATTCTCAATCTCACGTGTCTCAAGAAAAAGGAAGCCTATCATTCTAATATTTATTCTTTTTCAAGCTGTTCTATCTCACTTATTTCCGAGGATAACTTTTTAAATCTTTCAAATATTGAATACTTATAAGTATAATATATCGAAAAAGTGAATACCAGGACAATTAAAAAAATTGGTAAAAATGAACTCCCAGACAATATTGGTATTTTAGCAATCAAAAAGATGCCGATCATTGCTAAAGGAGAATAAATGTATCCAAGGTTTGTTATATTAATCTTATAAATTTCAACTTTTTTAATGTCTTTTTTAATCTCAGTTATTGGTTTAGCAAAATCAATTTTATTAACCAGCAGATAATATCTAATTATCCAATAGTAAGTTACAAATGCAAATGCGACAAACAGCAACAACCCTATATAAAATCCAATTTCATTACGGAATTCAACTCTGGTTACCAAAATAGCAAGTATAATTCCTATCGGTAAGATCAGATCAAATCCGGCTTTTAGTTTTATCCAGCTCGCTCTTTTTTCAGGGTTTGACTTTAGCATTGTCCTTAAGATCTCTTTGTTAAGACTAGTATTTTCGGTTAGTTTCTTATCATATTGTTGCCATAAATTCTGCAATTCTATAAGTTCCATAATTTTTAAAATTTTGTAGTTGTTAAGTCTTTTATTTGTTCTTTTATCCGACTAATCCTTGTTCCTACATTTGTTTTTGAAATTCCGGTTATCTCAGATATTTCATCATGTGAATTGCCATCCAGGTAAAGAAGGATTATTGCTTTATTTAATTGATTTAGCTTATCAATGCATTGATATAATTGTTCAGAATGTGATGAATGCGGAGTTTCTGTTATCCAGTGATTTTCAAAATGTTGAAGGTCAGATGTGAAATACAACTTATCATTTTTCTTTTAACAACTAAAATTCATTGATGTGTTAATCGCTACTCGCTATATCCAGGTAGATACCTTGGATTCTCCTTTGAATCGTTCGAAGGACTTCCAAAGTTCAAGAGTAATGTCTTTAATTAAATCCTCCTTATCATGAACCGACTTTGCATATGCTCTCGAAATTTTTAGAATGATCCAAATATTTTTCTCTAAAAGATCAATGAATTGGTCTTTTTGTCTATTTTCTGTCATCTGTCATGCTGTTACATTTTTGGTGAATGAAATATTCAGTGATCACATTTTACCCAATTAATAACAGTACCTGGTTAAAAATCACAAAGGATATAATATATAATTTATCAACTCTTAAAGATTTAGCTATTTTCTGATGAGGCTGTAAGCAGCGAAGCACAGCCTGCCCCGCTTTGCGGGGGCGCGTGTTTTTTGCCGTCCAGGTACAAGTATTATGTGTTCTACGAGTGTCGTGGTACAGAATTTTAATGGGCCCGGGAAACTATCAAGGTACACAAAAGCTGAATAGTGGCCAGTGGTGCGGTCGCGGTATAAGCCATTACAAATCTGTCAGGAGAGCAGTAACTAATTACAAAAAGTGGGAAAAACAAATGAACTTTATTTTCCGTGTTTGGTGGTCGTAGATATTTATTTTATGTCTTAAATTTCCGGGACCTGAGAATAAATATTCGTTTTATCGGCTATCTTCTTTTTAGTATAATAAAAGAGAAAATAGTTGGCAATTGCATTGCTCCCAGCTTAAAAAATTTACTTGATTTGTGACTTTTATTAGTATAACTTGCATTATATAATTGAATTGCAGTCATTTCTATTTTATTGATTATTAATCCACAAAAAGATGAAAAGACTATTTATAACAATCATAATTACTGTATTTCTTCTATTATGCTCGATCGGAATACAGGCACAAACGACACAGACTGAACTAAATCAGGTTGAGTTAGTGAAACAGTTTGTAGGCAAATGGGAATGCAAAATTTCCAGCGACTCAATTCTATTTTGGAATACGGTCCCTTATGGGACAGGCTTTGAAGTAAATATAAAAGGTGTAGCTAATGGGAAAATATTTGTGGAAGCTAAGCAACTCTGGGGATATGACAAAAAGCTTGATAAATTTATTATTGCAGTAATGCATAAAGGGCAGGGCATTAAAATATATTCAGTATGGTTTTTGTCAGACAGGAAATATGAATCTATTGGCTACAACGATATTTCCAATCCTGAAACAGCATCCTGGAAAATTGAAGGGGAATTTAAATCACGAGAGTTGTATACAGAGACTACTTTAGTAAATAATAGACCTGTTAAAACACATACCAATATTCGGGTAAAATAGCAAACAGAAGATAGATGACGGCACAAACCCTCGCACAAACCGTCCCTTCCCTTTCCAATATTTCCTGGGAGCAGTCGGGTGCAATAGGGATGGGAAGTTATTTAACTTTATTGACCGTGTCAGAATTAGGTGCTTATTTTCTTTTCTATCATCCACTGATGCCCAAATGGATCCAAGAAATCTCCCTGTCGATAACCATAGTCATAATCTTGAGCAGGACTTAACAGGGTTGCTCCAGCTTTAAGAGCATTATCCAAGACTACATCAACATCGTCGACAAAAAGTCCAATTAATGTAGTAACTCCCTTTGCTTTATTAGGTGCCAAACGTCCTTTTTGAGGTCCCTCCTCATGTATATGGAAGATTGTACCATTTATTGAAAATTCAGCAACATGAACAGTCCCATCATCATTTAAGAATTTGATAGTTTCTTTTGCCCCGAAAGCATTCAAGTAAAAAGAAATGTCTTTAACTCCACTTGGAATAAAAAGCTGTGGTGCAAATACACTTTTGTCGTTTGTTGTCATTGCATTTCAATTACATCAATTCTCTGTCTTAAACTTGATTATTTGTTATTTGTTCAAGGGCAGATAATAAGGTTATTAGATTCAGGGAGTGGGCACTGCACCTAATGCTAATGGCCCGGCGGTATGCTTTACTCCTTCAGCCTTGCAGCTATTATTTCATTGCCGGCCATATTGATGAGGATTGTATCTGCTTTTTCACCGGAAACCTTAAACAATAGTCGCGCATTTGCTTCCCTTACAAAAAACTCCGTTTCTGATGCAGGTAAAAGTTGAAATGCGGGGAAATTTGCCCCTTGTACGAATAACTTATCACTTTCTTTAGTGATGATTACAGTGTTATTGTCACCAGCATCGTAATTGCCAACATATTTATCGAACACTGCAGGATTAACTGCAACCGGCGTTTCATCTTTTAACTTCATTGCTTCAAATTGTGATCCGTTCTGATTATGGATAACGCTGGTGACATTACCATTACCGTCGGTTATAAATCTTACTCTGGCATCCACTACTTTCCAGTAAAATTCATCTTTTGAAGAGGGGAAAATAGGAAATTTAGGTTGGCCAGTAAGTTGTGCCTGTAACTGCTTACCTTCAAGTGTTACCAGTAAGACCGCACCTTGTGTGTAATCGTACCTGCCTGTGTAACTTTTTAATGTGTTTTCATCAACTGTTATGCCAGAAGGATCACTGTTTATTATTTGTCCCTGTAAAGAAATCAGGCTAAACAGAGCGACAGTTGTGAATAATAATCTGCTTCGTAATGTTTTGTGGACTTTCATAATAATCTGTGTAAGTATTAGACAACTAAAAATAATATATAAAACTGACTTAAAAAATAAATTTTAATAGGAATCAAGTAATTGCCCGGGAAGAAAGAGAGCATGTTTTATACAACAAATTAATCGAGTAAAATACAGGTAGATCAACATCATGGTCGTCACATAAAAAGTTTGAAAAGGCAATATTTGTGCCAAACAAATGTACTTTATTGTTCGTGTTAGCTTTAATTTTGTATTTAATTATTTTACTATCAGGGCTTTGCCTGCAATTCCAGAGGAAAGAGATTATAATCATATCTTCATTAATCTGATAATATATTATGTAATCATCGATATGCTCCAGATGAGGTCATCAGTAATTTTATCATAGGTATGAGCTAATCTATTTCTGGTACCTATAATCTTTTGGGCATTATTAAGTTTGAAGTGTTTGTCTCGCTTTAAGATTCTGTTAACTGCTTCTCCAATGATTTCTATATTTCTTTCAACCGCTCTTTTTGTTCTAAGATCAGAAACGTATTTCGCAAATATTCTGGGTTTTCTGGCGTAATAGCGGTACAAACTTGCTGGCGACCGGGAATTTGTCACGGTGAAGGATTTGGTTCGAAACTGGCTGGTGCAGTGTCGTGGTACAATTTTGATCGAAGCCAGAAATTTGTCACGGTGCAGAATTTTGATTTAGGGCACATATGCGTATCCGGATGCCCCGAACACGATAAACTCTCTGGAAAGCAGGAGCATAACGCAAAAACCGTGACAAGTTTATTAACACTACCGCCCGTGTTGGGTGGTTGTACCAATGTTATTGAGTCAGGTTAAGTTCCCTATATCATATTAATTAATCTATCTTTGAATTGGATGGGACATTCTTATGTTACCCAAAATCATTAATAATCGTAAATAGTTAATTACTAGGAATATGAAAAAAATATTTTTTGCATTTATTATTTTAATTTTAGTTATTAAGGTCAATGCTCAAATGAATAATGACCAAAGCAATGAAAAAGAAATAACACAAATAATGCAAAGTTGGAGAGATGGTTATAATAATGGTGAAGCTGCGAAAGTCGCGGCACTTTATAAGGATGATGCATATTATTTAACTCAACATTTCATTACGGGTATCATTCATGGACGAGCAGCAATACAAGCATATATTCAACTCGGCGTGGATGCAAAATATCATATCGACTCAATTCAACCTATATTTATAGAATGTTCTGACAATTTAGCATATACAATAACACGTTATGATGCAAACAACAATGGGCAGAAAGCCTTCGGTGTGAACATTGTTGTCCTTAAGAAGATAAATAGTAAATGGTTTATTGTAGCACATGAAGCAGCGGTTCCTGATCTAAATACAGCAATCCAACGGTTGGACACATTAAGCTCTCACTAGTATGTCAAGATGGTTGGTTTAAAAGGATTATGGTCGTTCTTTAAATGCTGGTCGCAAGGGCTATGACACCTAACGGCCCGTTAATAAAGTGCATTTTTGTTGGTTTGCGAATGGAGTCCGTGAGTAGTAAATCCTAATTTGAGTAGAGTCCTGGTACATAGGCGTAATGAACAACCAGTCTTGCCCCCGGGGACTACTTTTCGGCTAAAGCAATGTAGAATACCCCAAACGTCCGTGTTAGCACAAGTATGTTATTGAAAATCCTTAGAGTAATTAATCCCTTTGGTTAAGATTTTTGATTTGCAAAAACTTATTGACTTATTTCAGATATTTTCGTTTTTTTCTAAATACCCAATTACTATAAGAATAAGATATGAATGGCATTAAAATCCAAATAATATAAACGGAATAAACGTTGACAAATCCCAGAGGTATCGTGAGAGCAATGATTAGTGGAGGGTACTGCCACAGACGCGAAATCAACTTAATTACAAAGGGTTCTATATTGTCATCAAGAAGCTGACCAGTATGTGAAGCATAATGCCACATTATTCCAGAGGCCAAGGAGAGAAAAGCAATATTGGCACCAAATATAACAAGTGCTAAAGGTTGAAGAGGATATCTCCCAAGGATATCTGCTGATGCAGGCATTAATACAACAAACATGAGTGATAAAAGATACAACCAAACAAATACTCCATCTGCGCGAATAATAAGCATCAGAGTTCTTTGGTGTACATCCCATTCTTGCGCAATTACAAGAAAGGCAAACACAAATATGAGTAGCTTTGGGAGAAGGGCCAAAAGACCCTGGGCTAAAGCGGTGGTAACAATTTCAGGCAACCTCAGATCCAAGGCTAATAGTGTAAGGGCGAAAGCGAATACAGCGTCTCCTAATGCCTCAAGTCGGGTCATTTTAACTATTCTCTGTTGTTTTAAATCCGTTTTTTCTCCTTGTTTTGTCATGAAATTGTTATCCTTTAATTTTTGTACCCTACAACGTCCGGCTAGCTTACTGAATGCATGAATTTGTTGCAGCTCTGGTCAGCTATTTGAGCTAGAGGTAATACTCAAAGGCGAATACCATATTCTCATTATGAAATTTTCTCCAATTCAGCTTTTAAACTATCTAAAAATACTTTTACTTTTTGTATTTGCATATCACTACCTGTAAATCCAATACTGAAGGTTATTTCTTTATTGAATGAGGAGTAACCCATACAAAAATAATCTCCATAGCTGACAACTCCTGTTATATATGAGTACTCAACAGGAATGTCACCAAAGTTCACATCTGAAGAGTTGATTATGCCCACATTAGTAACGAGTGGAATTGGTGGCATTTTAAGGTGCATAGTTCGTTCCTTAAGCTTAGCGTATGGAACAAATTTTGACAGCAACAATTGTGGAGCAAGCATATGCATCTCAGCATGTATCTGTTTCTTGTACTGCATCTCTTTACAGACTTTTTGTAGAGTGTCCATGAAGGTTGGACCTATATCTGCACCAATGTTGCATATCAGAGAACCAGTGAGACTACAGATGGCAGTATTATGTCCGGATTTAATGTACTTTCTTAAATCGACTGGAACAATTACTGGTTTGGAAGCGATCAAATTATCAGGGTTTGTAGATGCGAATACTCTAATAAATGCAGCTAATATTAAATCATTAATAGTTGCATCGTTGAGTTTCCCAAATGTTTTTATTTTATCAAATGTTGCGGATATAATTTTCGTAATTACAAAGTGATTTTGTTTATCATCCGCCGATTTATTCCAATTAAATGACCATGAGGGCCCCCTTTTAGGTTTTTTGAATCCCTGCTTTATAAACTGGACTTTTTGATTTAATGTAAAACTCTTAGTTACCTGTTTAATACTTCTGTCTCCTTTAATGTTAGCAGTAACAGTATATTCTGGATTCTCAAGAAGATTGGAATAATTAAAAGCCAAAATCTTAACAAATTCTTTTAACCCAGCACCGTCGGTTGGAGTATGATTCATATTAATGCATAGGACATCTTTATTTCCACTTCTGATAATTCTAGCTTTAACTATTGGAAAATCAAAAGGAGAGATGGTTAATGTAAGGAAAAGGTTCACTTCAGCAGTCACATCATTAACATTATCTATTAAATCAATTAATGCTGTCGAATCAATTACTTCCTGTTTTTTCCAATAAACCTGATTTTTTTCATCTTTGTACGTGTAGGAAAAAATCGGTTCATTATAAATAGTCAAACGAATTGCCTTCCGCAAAATATCGAACTCAATTTGCTGACTGAGATAGATAATAAAACGCATTTGTTGATCTGCATTTGATCGAAGAAAAAACTGAATTCGATCACTTATCTCAGCATGAATTTGCTTAGGTAGTCTATTATGTAAATTTTCGATATTCATTTGACAGGTAATTTTATAATTTAAATCTTTTAAAGTATTATTTCAAATTAACTTTTTATAATATTATTTTGAGAATATTATTCAAATAATTATTCCTAATCATCCAGCTATTCTATTTGAAAATACTTCTACGTTAGCACAATTAATTCTATTCAGAAGCTGTCCTGAATTGGCCGTGAACGAGATTTGTCCAAGTATAAGAAATTGTCTCAGTCCGCTGAGCTGTTAAGGAAAAACGTAAGCGAACGCTAGGTCCAGATATATGATGAATAAATTTCAAGTCAAGATGAAATACAATAAGTTACGGCGGGTAGTCAATTCAAAATCGTGCTCGATATTTGTGCTAATGGCCCGGAAATAAAGTTCAGAAAACGTTGCTGAACGACTGGAAACCGGCAGACAGAGTCCCGGTTTGCAATTCCGCACGCTGATGAGGCCAGGGCCGAGCGTATAAAAATTGCCCGGTTGAGTGCTGAGCGTAGCAAGTTGGCTTTCACGTCCCCCGCAAAAGCCGTGAAAGCCTGTCCCGTCCCTCTCCAATATTTCTTAGGAGCTGCCGGGAGCAATAGGGACGGGAAGTTTTTAAACTTTATTGTCCGTATTATAGTGCGTTAAGTTGTTTTTTTATCTTCAGCCTACAAGATTTATTAATATAAAACAGTAAAAAACAGTAGTAAACATTAATAATTATTAAAATATGTAGTAATTTTATAGTCTCACCAATTTCTTTTAATATGGAAAAAGCAAGTGGATTAATAGAAGTTTTCAAAATATTCCAGAACACAGATTCATATTTTGAGGAACGAAATAAGGATCAATCGAAAAGATTAATCTTGAACCAGGTGCTAATTATTTGTGTCTTTACATTTCTTTATGGGACTGTCATGGGGAGTTATCATAGCTTCCTTCAATCAATCGTTGCAGGATTCAAAGTGACATTCCTGTTTTTTAGTGCAATTCTAATCTGTTTTCCATCCTTTTATGTGATTCAACAAGTCCTGGGATCCAAGATGACTTTGAGGCAGATGGTTTTTATTATTTTAAGCGGATTTGTACTTTCCTCTGCAATCGCTATTTCATTCGCCCCCATTGTTATTTTGTTTCAGGTAACTGGCGGAAACTATCATTTCCTGCAACTTTTACATGTAGCGATCTTTATCTTCTCAGGAATCTTCGGGATGAAAATAATGGTCGATGCGTTAAAATTTGCTTGTGAGAAAAGAGATATATATCCACATATTGGAGTTAATGTTTTCAGAATTTGGATAATAATACTGGCATTTGTCGGAATTCAGATAGCCTGGAACCTTCGTCCTTTTTTGTGCAACAAGACTGAAGAATTTAAACTGTTCAGAAAATATGAAGGTAATTTTTATACTGCTATAATTTATTCTATTCAACAACTCGTTAAACCAGCAGATTCCAACCAAAATATTGAAGTCAAACCTGAAGACCAGGAAGAGGATATTTCAAAAAAGCCGTATCAAGAAATTGAAAGAACTAATGACTCTACAATATTAAAGCTCTTGAAGAAGTAGGATATGGATGAGATAATGACCATAGAAGAAGTTGCAAAGTATTTAAAACTAAAACCTCAGACAATATATACGTGGGCCCAGAATGGAAGGATTCCGGCTGCAAAATTGGGTAAAGAATGGAGGTTTAAAAAATCAGTTATTGACAAGTGGTTTAACCAGCATATCGATCAAAGATTTTCAGAATACCTGGAAAAATAAGCAAAGTGACATTGCGAACAGATTTGACTGATTATCAAATCAGTGTGGGGGATGCCCCATACCGCCCGTGTTAGCTGGCGTTATATATTAATTGCTCATTACTTTAATAAACGTATTCCCATCCCAGTAATAAAGTAAGAAAACATTGCCATGTTAGCCTTAGTTATTATTTATGAATCAATCAAGAATTATTTGGCTAGAAAATTTTGAGCATTCGTGGCATTAGTAAAAATTCATTCAGTATTAATGATTTCCCAATAAATGGAGTCTGCTATATTTAAAGCAATTTTCTTCTTTTATACATTCTATTAAACCAGATTAATCTATTTATTTAAAAGCAGTTATTTTCTTAAAAGATACTTAAAAGGAATAGCAATCAAATCGCCAATTATATATGTAGCAAAAACAATAATCATGCTTATTGAATATTTTGGAAGCTGTCCTTTTAATAGTAAGGGGAATATTAAACCTATGAACCAGATTATTTTATAAGTCATCTGCAACAACAAAATAGGTACAAACTTTAAAGGATTTACTAATCCAAGTATCGAAATCAGACCAAAAGCAAGAAATACACTGCCCACTATACCAAAAGTGATTGGTTCATTAATTGGGAGATTCCAAAGAGTCACAGAGGTTTTTGGCATAACTATTACGCCAAGTCCGGTTATACCAGCTCCAAGGGCTGTATAAATGTACATTCCCTTTAGCCATTTATTACGAATATTGATGGTGTTTTCCATATTCTTATAAAAAATGTAATAATATTATGTAAATGTATGAAATGTCTATAAATACATTAATTTATTTAGTTCTGATAGTTTTTGAATTATAAACATATAATATAGGCATTCAATTAATTAACCATGACGGCCCGGCGGTATAAGCTATTACAAATCTGTCGTGGGTGCAGGAGCAAAAGCAAAAACCAAGACAAGCCTATTAATTATACCGTCCATGTTAGCATTTCGGGCCAGTTTTATTTTTCATTTCCGTCAGGCAACAAGTTGATCCCGTTTAAATTAGCTTTCCCGTTTTTCAGGAATTCGTAGGTTATCCGGTCTGCCTGACAGTCAATGAACTGAATCCTTTTCAGACTTTTATTTTTAAAGAAAGTATTTAAGATTGTAGCATTTTTGAAAATCAATTTGGTAAACGAGCAGTTTTCAAAGGAGCAGTCCTGTATTGTACCAGTGAATATAACATCCCCGATAAAAGAATCAATGAAGGATGTGCAATTCCATTTGGCATCCGCGATTGTATTTTTCACAAAACCGCCGGATTTAATTATCACTCCGGTAAAATCAGCACCTGTGAAATCGCAATCAGTGATAAAGGTTTGTGCAAATTCAGTCTCTTTCATCAAACATTCCTTAAATAGATTGTTTGATAAGTTGGAGTTTTGGATTTGGCTTCTGCTGAAGTCAGAACCTGAAAAGTCACAGGTACGAACATTATTGCTTTTTAGGAGAAGTCCTGACATATCAGAACCAACAAACTTGCAACGAAGCATGTTAGATGAACTGAATTTATCGTGCAGATTCTTTAGGCCGGAAAAGTCAGCATCCATCCAATTCCCGCGTGACATATCCCAGCTACGATTAATCTTCTGATTTGAGGATGACAAATCATTTGTTTGTTTTTCAGAAGACTCACCTGGAGTTTTTTCTGGTGACACAGGGAATAAGCCTTCTGAAAAATAGTTTAGGTCCACACCCAGAATTTCTGCAAGGCGGTTAAAAGTAATGATGTCAGGCATTGATTCTCCGCGTTCCCATTTTCCCACAGCCTGTGAGCTTATGAAAAGTCGTTGAGCTAGTTGCGCCTGAGAGATATTTACCTTTTTTCGTGCTTCGGCAATCTTATTGCCAATCATTTTAAAGTTTACCATATCATCTGTTTTTTAAATTGTTTGATACGGCAAAGTTATTTTGGTGAGTCTCCAGAATCAAAATATATCAATTACTTATAGTTGTTATTACGCTACTTTTAGTTGTAAATCTACATCCAAAGGTAGTATTTGTCTGGTTTGAGATTAAATCACGAGTTATTAATTGATATTTTGCCTTTGCTGTTGCATTTCGGGACCTATTTTTTTATCACGAAATTGTCAAGGTGTGTGCAAATTATCTCTGCTGACGCCAAACAGGCCTGAATGCTGACGGCCCGGCGGAAATTCCCCTAACCGTCCGTGTTATAGTGTATGTTTCTTTAATCTTTGCCTTTAGCAAGTCTCGTTAGTTAGACAATTAATCCAAAAAGTACATGCCATACTAAGTCAGTCCAAAAATGTATCCCAACCGCTGCTAAAAACCCATATTTTTTAAAGTAATAGGCTGCAAAAAACCCAAGGACACCATTCAATAAAAAAACTTCAAATAAAAGCATTGAAGGGATCTGCGCAATTGAAGTGTAGCCGAATGAGGGCATTATGGATGGTAAATGCCCTATAGCAAATGCTATTGCGGAGAAAGTAGTTATTATCCAGAATACTGGATTTCTCCCTTTACCCCTTAGTAAGAGTGAGGAAATCAGCCAAAACCAAAATGATATAAAAAACAGCCTAAAAATAATTTCTTCGCCAATTCCAGCGACAATTGAGGAGATTAAGGAAGAAGGAAACGAGGGATGATGAAGGTGTCCAACACTATTGAAATTGCTTAAAACGATATAGGAAATGATAATGATTACACCAATTCCAATCCCAATTATAGCAGGTTGAACGAATCTCTGATTGTTGGTAACACTATCATTCCAAATACTTGAAAATCCTAGTTTGTCAGACAAGCACAAACCTATGAACCCAAGCGCACCATAGATGATTCCCACAATAAAAAACGCAGCTAAAGCGGTAATTGGCTTTGAGGCAGGTAATTCATAAAAGCCCATTAAAGTAGCTTGCGGTAGCAGTATACTGATACTTGAAAAGAAGGCCAATAATAAAACCAGCAAAATGTAAGTCTTTTGTGATCTGGTTAGTTTCATTTTACAATACACTAATAATGACTAGCTTCGATCTTTTTCAGAATGCTACTAGCTAATTGCCTGTAATGGCGCGCATTGCCCGCCGTAGCGAAGCGGAGGTGGGGTCGCGGTATAAGTCATTAAAAATCTGTCACGGGAGCAGGATTAAAAGCAAAAAGAGTGACAAACATCTTACCCATATTGTCTGTGTGATCTTTGGTTCTTTTATTTCTATTATAAGTACCTCTTAATAATCAGCAGTAAGTTTTAATTGCTTTTTCTTAATATTTTGACTGTTTTAATAGAAAGAGTTATTATACTAATGAATATCCAGGCTGAAATTACCAGGGTTGCAATTAAACTGAATGAGAAGTCAATATCAAGCTGAAATTGTTGTTGTTGGAATTTCCATTCCTGATCTTCTTTTACCATTATTCCCGTTAAACGCAGTGGTAAGACCAGAAGCCTGGACAAGTCAAACTCAACATAACCTTTTGTCGAGAACCATGCTGTATTTCTTAATGATGAAATGTTAGCACTATCAATAGCGAATTTGCAATCACCCCAGGATTCCCAGTCTGATTTTACTAGTCGGACTGCATTATCATAGCCTATATATACCTCCTTAGGCATTGTACCAAGAATCAGTAAATTGTTTTTAGAATATAGTGATTGCATAAAATTATCAATGTTCTTGGGATCGCGTTTAGAATAACCATCCTGAAATTTCCTTAATTGATCGATTATTTCCATTCTTACTGAATCAGGAGATTTCCCCAGAGAATACGGAGCTTTTGAAGGGGATAAGATTATTTTTTCATCAGGTTTTTTAAATACCCTGGTAACAAGAAATAGAATCATGAACAATAATATTATTCTCAATAAAATTTGAAAAATATCTTTCATTTCTGAATGGTGTTAATATGATATTATTCTTATTATGACCTAAAGATCAATAATGGATGGCAAAACCAGGTATGGATTTTACAAACTGCTTCTTCAATTTTACTAGTGGCGAATTTGGACCAATTTAAAGCTAACGGCCCGGCAATAAAGTAGAGAAAACGTTGCTGAACGATTGAAGGCCGGCAGACAAAGTCCCTCTTTTGGATCCTTTGCTTCTGAGGCCAGGGTCGATCCGCCAGCTGGCGGAGTAGGAGTCAGCCCGCAGGGAAGCGAAGCCCAGCTTTGCGCGGTGCGGTTTTTGCAGTCCGGGTACAGGGCTGATTGGCGGCAGGCATTTCTCGTTACATCCCGATAGCTCCCGATAGCTATCGGGACGGGAAGCTTTTTAACTTTACTGCCCGGGTTAGCAAAAGACTATTTTGCTTTCTGATTTATATACTGTTTAATATTAAAATCTTTCTGTTCATTTAATATGTCCAATATAAATTTTAGCTGAAAATAACCGTATGCATTTGGATCATTCCCCATCTTTTGATAATTGGTATTGAAATACACCTCTTCTGACATTTCACCAAAACCAATTTTTGGAAGAATTCCCAGAACTTGTATTAATATTTCTTTAATCGAATCGAGTTTTTCATAATTCTCAGGATTTCTTCTGAAGAATGTGACTGCCACTTCATTCGCTTCTTGCTCACATTGATAAGGATTCATATCATGAATCATCGGATTAATAAAATGGCCCAGTTCATGTGGTATAAAAAACCAGTTAAACATCATAATAAAAAACTCTTCGGCATTTTCACCTCTCCACGATTTAAAAAGGGCTTTTTGTTCATTTGATAGGTCTTCCCAATAAGGAACAATAATGGTATTATTTTGTCTGTCCAATCTAATTAAGGATTCTTCAGTTTGAATATTTATTTTGGGCATTGACGGAAGATCATAACCTAATTCCCTTATGTACTGGGTAAAATCCGCAACAATTTTGCTTGCATCACTTTCCAAGGCTTCCTTTGTTATATAGTGTTTATGAAAAGAAGATTGTCCTGAAGCATAATTGGGGAAAAATAAAATTAAACAGAAGAAGAATATAATAATATGTGCTTTCATATGGGCGGGCACTAGCGCAGTGTCGCGATACAAACTGTCTCGGAACCAGAATCCCGATAGATATCGGGATGTCTCGGTGCAGAATTTAAGAATTGCGTGCATATGCGCGTGTCCGGGTGCAACAGCCATTACGAATTTGTCTTGAGTGAAGGAGCAAAAGCAAAAAGTGTGACAAACAACTTACCCATATAGTCCGTGTTAGGTTTTCGTATCAGGTCAAATCTGGTTAGGGTCTGATTCTGTTACTTAAAATAAATATTCCGCCTATCTCAGAGGTCGGGTAGTAATCGTGCGCCATAATCATAAGTTGCATTGTAGTACCCTCCTTTTTGTTCTATTCTTTATTCTTTTTAAAAATAACTATAAGTTTTGGCTGCAATGCTTTAACTGGATAAATGGAGGAACAAAACACTGCCGAATTTGTGGTTTCAGTATTAATACTATACCCCATTAATCCATAATTAGGAATTTTATCATAGTACCATTTTTTAATAAAATCTGTAATATCGATAACATGATATTGTTTCGCTTTTGGCCAATCAGTTAAAACTCTATCATCAATTATGGTATTTGGTTTTTTGCTATATCCAATGTCAGCATTCCAAGGTCCATTTATAGCCTCATATACTAATTGTCCTTGTTTATTCCCAGTAAAATTATCGCAATACAGCTCCATATTAGCTTTAATTATCTCTATGCCCTTTGGTAATTCAGATAAATTCCATTGAATTAAAAATCTCTCATCACAATTTCTATAGTCAACCTCTTTGTTTACTAAGTCTTGTTTCCATTTTCCCTGAAAATATAAATTCCCTGCTCCGCTTGGATTACATTTATTGGGGTTACAGGTACAAATATATACTTCATTAGCTACTTTATTAATGACTAAAGTATCATATAAGTTATAGCCTAACGCATCTTTATCTCCTTTGGGATTCGATCCACATCCTGGAAAATATAATATACATAGTGCAATGAATAATAATGGATATGTTTTCATTTTTTTCAATTTAAAGTTAAGAAGGTTATCTGCATCACAGAATAAAAGTCATTCCTCAAGGTACGAAATTATCTCAAAAAAGTTAGGTTTCGGAGTCTTATTAAGTAATGGTAAATGGATAGGAGCCAGGCTTGCAGAGCGTTGGTAAGCTTGAAGATGATGCTCATGAGCCAGTCTAACTGCATCAGCGCTGGCATGAGTTATTGCATAGTCCAGATAGATGGCATGAATTCTTGTTTCAAGATTTACTTTCCAGATGACCTGCAAAAACCATGACAGCTCGTATGTCGGCTGGCAGTCCTACCTGAAATCCTCGGATCGATTATTAAGCTGTCCGGGCTGACGAAGGCAATTTCACATACCGCTTGTTAGCGCCAGTATGTTTTATTTTACAAATATTCTCTCTGCATTTTTATACATTAAATTATCTACTAAATCTATCGTATCACTTATTGTCATCCAATTTTCAGTTACTAATTCAGTCAAGGCTTGAGCGATCCCTTTGCGGGCAACAAAAGCATGTCCGATTATATTCTCGACTATCTTATCATCGCCTCCAAATGTGAAGATTTTATTGTTTGGTACGGTAAGTATAAATTTTTTCAAGAAATCTTTAGCTGCCAAAGGATTAATAGACCAGGACCAGCACATATCAATGTATGCGTTTGAATAACTTTTTACCAGAGAAAGCATTTCCTCATAGTGAGGATAACATAAATGGAAAAAGACAAATTTTGTATTTGGAGCTTGCCTGCACAGCGAAGCACAATCTGATGGATTGTCCTTTACCCAGTGCATATTCATTACATTATTCATAGCCCATTGGCCTGTATGAATTTTTACGGGCAATCCATATTCTGTAGCTTTATCAACACAGTACCAAAACAAATGGTCTTGAAGTTTTTTTTCTTCCTCAGGACTAATTATTTGTAAACGGATTTTTCTTATAAATATATTTTCAACTTCGTTGGCCCCGACCCTTTCAAAATCAAGCCTTCTAAAATAAGCATTCCCAATTTTCACTCCCTTTGCAATTTGGTTACCAACGGAAAACCACCAATCAATTAGCGAATGCCAATCTATTAAGGAATTAATCTTAACGTTTTCAGGTACAGAATAGGGTTTTACTGCCACTTGAATCAGTCCATTTAATGCAATATCTTGAAATAATAAGTCAGGCGACTCACTTTTTTTAAATGCACTTATCGGGGAGTGTACATGACAATGCCGAATGTTTGCTATATCTTGAATGATATTCTTATAAAATCCCTTTTTTCTTGTTTGTTCGTATCTATTTTGTAGCTCTACAATATTATTTTCAGAAATCTCGTCGATATCGTAAAGTATCTTTATTGTATTTCGAAATACTATTCCTGAAGCTGTGTTTTTTATATATAGCCAGTATTCATTTAAGAGTTGCCACTTATCAATAGGATTTAACTGTTTTGAAAATAATTTATCAAACTTATCTTTTGATATTCCAGCTGTAATCAAGTCGAAGCCAAAATAGTGATTAAGCAATAACGCCCAATCATCACAAGGAATTATTGGTTCTACACAATCTAACCGTTCAGACTCATCAATCAAATGCTCATGAGTATCAATGAATGGCGTTTTAAAAACCTTTTTCTCAATTATACTTTTAATGTCTTTCGTCATTTTCAATCGTGTGTGGGGATTTTTTTCATTTTGTTGCTAACGGCACGGTAATAAAATAAGTAAATGTTAGCCGACGCAGGGCTGGAGTTTGTCCTGGTACTTTAGCCAAGGAATGGTCACGGCACAAGCAGGCTACGATGTGGTCTTTGCCGTCTGAGAACTGCGCTGATTGAGCTGGTTGTGTTTCGCGGTACATTCTATCTGAGGTTGGGTTTGCTATTTGTCCAGGTGCAAGCTTTTGACAAAGTTAGCGGTTGCGGTACAATGCACCATGAAACTCTCCTGGTAACAAAAACAAAAGTAAAAACCATGGCGAATTTATTTACTTTACTGACCGTGTTAAAGGCTGTGCCATTAGGTTTGTTTCATTATAACCTGGTCAAGTATCTCGATAATATTTTCTTTGTCTATAATTTTCATCCCGACTCTTTCTTTGGAAATCCCTTCTTTTAACTTGAAATCATATATCGGTTCTTGATTAATCAGTTCAGATTCAAAACATTTGAAAATTATTGAATTTGATTTGCTTAAATTTTCAGCAACTTCCAGAATATGCGTTGATATGAAAAAATAGTCTTTATTAATCCTGGATAGTGAGGAGATTATCCTTAGCGATGCTTCAAATGCATCTTTTACATTTGTCCCTCTGAATAATTCGTCGAATATTATTACAAGGTTCTTATTTGCATTTAACTTATTAGCAATTTCTTTTACTCTTTTTACTTCGGCGTAGAAATGGCTATATCCCAAGTTTAAATCATCGGATAGGTTAATAGTCGTAAATAATCCCTCATAAACTGATGTTTTAAATTCTCCAGCAGGAACAGGTAATCCAAGATGAGAAAGATATATCAGCAAACCCATTGTTTTAAGAAATGTCGATTTACCAGACATATTTGGTCCGGTTAGAAAGCATAGGTTTGAATCGTTATGAAACTTAAAGCTATTTTTAACAGGCTGATCTAGAAATGGATGAAAAACATCCGTTGCACTAAATATTGGGTTAGAACTGGAAACAAAATCAGGAAGGCAAAGGCCTTGTGTTTTCATAAGCCTGCTCATGCTCTGAAGAACATCTATTTCATAAACGATAGTTAACAGATTTCTAAAGGATGCCTTTTCTTTGACTCTAAAATAATTGTCCAGCTTATTTGTCTGTTTGAAGGAAAGATCCTGTGTCTTTTCAAAAGGTTTTTGCAATAATTCAATAATCGTTTTTGAATTAAGAAATACCCGGAGTTCGTCAATGTGAGATTCAAATGTTTTTGTCAGGTTATAAGCGGTAATTGATTTTGTGAATTTGTCAAGGTCTATGAGTAATTGGGTTACATGAATTATGCTCTCAGTTATAATAAAATAGTCATTGTCTGGGATGAGTTTGTTTGATAACCCATCGTAAGTGGCATCAATTATATTTGCCTTAAGGGGAACTCTTTTTATATTCAGGTAATACTCTATGAAATCTGCATTTCTAGAATTTAGATCTAACCTGATATCGTTATCGAAAAAGAATTTAATTTCCTTCTTTCGGTTGTTAAGGAATTCTATATCTGAACTTGGTGAATTAAATATTTCAAAGAGCAATTCCTGGCCCCCGGTAGTTTCGGTATGATTGTAGTATGTGAACACAGAGGGCTTTTTCTTTCTTTCCCCGAATAGCTCAATATCTCTGATAGTTTGTTTGTCAATATTAAATGTCATGTTTCAGCGTTTGGAAGTTGTCTGGGTAGTAGAAACTATCTTAAAAATATAACTTTTTTAGGAGGAATTTGTTAAAGTCACTCAAAATGCATTGCCGATAACGGCCGGGCGGTATAATTAGCAAGCGTTACTGAGCAACTGGAGGCTGTGACCATAAAAGCTCTTATGTTTCGAGCAGAGTCCAGGCACTCAGCCGGAACGCGCGAAGTATGGCCTGCCCCGCTTTGCGGGGGCGCGTGTTTTTGCCGTCCCGTCCCGATAGCTATCGGGACGGGTACAGAGCTGATTGATGGCTGGTGTGTCGCAGTATAAAGTACTTTGAGTGTTCGGAACAAGTCAAGGTATTGTTATTTTATTAATATTACTAGCACGCCTGCCCCGACCGAGCCCAGGGAGTGTCGGGGATCGCGGTTTATTCTGGCAAGGTCACGGTTTGATGGTTGAATGCCCGCAAAAAGCATCCCGTCCCTTTCCTAAGTTTCTTGGGAAGTGCCGGGTGCTGTAGGGAGGAGAAGTTTTTTAACTTTATTGTCCGTGTTAGCGACAGACCTGTTTACTTTCATTTTATTATTTATTACAATATATATTTATTGTAAATTAATAAATAATTATTATATTTGTAATGATCATAAACTAATCTGAAATGAAAACCTTTGGCAAAAATTCAATCTCATCTATTTTAAAAATAACAATCGATATAATTCTGATAACAGAAATATTAACATTGCTATTTATGCTTATTCCAATTATCCAAAAGTTAAACTTAATATACGGCCATATTATTGGTCCTCTACACGATGAAAACGGAATTAAAACTTTGCTCTTCAATGATTTTTCACAATTCATTTTTGGAATAATTGCAATTTTGATAACCCTTAAGCTGAGAAAACTCATTACCGCTTTTAAAAAGGAGACCATCTTTGAACTTAAAAATGTCAATAGGATTAAAACAATCTCATTATTCTTGACTGTGTATGTTATAGCTGAATTTCTTATTACTTTATTCAAGCAATATCTGTCCATTCATTTTGCAGACTTTCCAGGGGAGATTGGAAAACCAACAATTACAGATATTTATACATTTAAAGGGATAATTTCTGCTATAAATTTTAAACTACTCTTTGTATCTGTAGTCATTTACATAATTGCTTCCGTGTTCCAGGTAGGTCATGATATAAAGGAAGAAACAACTTTAACAATTTAAAAAATGGCTATAATAATAAACTTAGATGTAATGCTCGCAAAACGCAAAATGAAGCTTAATGAATTGTCTGAAAAGGTCAATATTACATTATCAAATCTATCTATTTTGAAACAAGGTAAAGCAAAAGCCGTCAAACTAACCACCTTAAATTCAATTTGCAAAGTGCTAAACTGTCAACCTGGTGACATTCTTGAATATAGGGTTACTGAGGTTGAGGCTTGACGCTAACGGCCCGGTAATAGAGTTAGAAAACGTTACTGAACGAATGGAGGCCTGCGAGCAATGTCCCCTGGGGTTTAGAGACAAATGCAATGAAGCCATAAAGAGCGAAGCATAGCCTGCCCCGCTTTGCGGGAGGGAGCTTTTGCCAGTCCTGGTGCAATGCTGATCGATGGCTGGTGTGTCATGGTATAACCGTATTTGAAGGTAAGGAACAAGTCAGGGTATAGTAAACTTTGTTACGAAACAAGGAGCTGTCGCTGTATGTGCTGGCAAAGTCCCGGTTTGAAAGCAGAATGCCCGCAAAAAGCCTGCCTACCGTGTTATACTTCACAATTTCGGTAACAAATTAGTATGGTTTTACAAATTTTCAGATCGGCCACTGGAGCAGTGTGGGCGACGTTAAATTGTCCCGAGGGCTGAAATTAGTCCGGATGTGGGATTTTAATTACGTTTAAGTGCGCGTGTCCGGGTTTAAGGGCATTACCAAATTTTATGCGGTGCAGGAGCCAAAGCAAAAACCGTGACAAGCATATTAATTATACCATCCGTGTTATTGGCTGTTTTATTTCTTTTTTTTTGCTTTTGGTTTCGGTTCAGGTAGTTCAGTAATAGTAATTTTTACCAAATTGCTTAGCCATTCATGATCTTCAATTTTGTCCTCAATAAGGATCATTGGTTTTGCTCCAGTATATGGCGGTGCTTCAACGATTTCATCAAGAATATACTTTTTCCCTGAAGGAGTCGGTTTTATAAAAAGCTTGTTATCGCAAATTAGTGCGAATATTTTATCGCCTGCATAGAGAGCATATTCACCAAACATTCTCTTATAAGTTAATTCATCTATGGATTGTAATTGACCAATTACAAAATCCACAAAATTTTGATTTGAAGCCATATTGTTTAATAATTAAAGGTTGTATGTGTCTAATATAATTCTAATTAGATTTGATCAAAGACAAGGAATTGCCACTAACGGCCCGGCGGTATAATTTAGTAAGCGTTCCCCTACGAAGCATCCGGCAATCGATCCCGGTACTTTAGCCAGAAATCTATCCCAGTGCAAGGAGGGTACGGCGCAGTTTTTACAAATCCCGCTGCAAGTTATTAGTCCCATTTTATCGGTTTACCAATTTACCAGCAGCCAAAAATCATGGTGAATACCTGAAGAGTTGTTTGTCATGGTAAGCATGGGGAGAACCCTTCAAAAATTGTGACGAGCTTATTAATTATGCCGTCCGTGTTAGTGCTGGTTTATTTTATTTTGTTCGTTATTTATTTTATGTTTTTTTTTGAGTATTAACAATTATTATAAGGAGTGCACAAATTAAAATATGCAATCCAGCTAAAAGACCATATTTTAATTTGACGCTAATTCTAACCAGATCAGTAACTATTGGGATTATTATCCACACTGTTCCAATCAGTAAAAAAGCATTTCTCAAAGCAATTGTCACTAATTCGATGTTGACTTTTTTCTGTTTATAGGCTGGCATTGTATTATAACCGGCTATTAATGAGTACAAACGAGTTCTTTGAATTAATATTCCTAGAAGTGCGATACCGACTCCTATTATACAGGTGAATAAGTTTGGTTTGATTATATCTATCATGTTATTGTATTGTCTATTAGCACTAACTTATCTTTAATAGCTGTTTTATTATTCTTTGTTTTTACAAATGGTTAAGCTATCCGAACATCGAATTCTTTCAGTCCTACAAACGCCGATGTGGGGCAGAATGCTTGCATTAACCACTTACCCCCAATGTCTTATGCACGATATTAGCAGTAGTTTATTTCATTGCTTTCAGTACTTTTTCTAATATTAAATTAAATTCAGTCGGTTTCTCTATCATTGGATAATGTCCAGTTGCAGAGATAGTTTCCACTTGAAAACTATTTTTACAATGGTTTTTCAGTCCAGTTTCGTTTGTTGGGAAACCGTCATTATTTATTAAATACAACTTATAATTAAGTTGTTCTAATCTTTGTGCATCGGTATAAGCGTATTGCATTTGGTTCATAAATGTTCCATAGCCAATAACGGAAACGCTGTTTGCAAAATCAGTTTTTACTCTGTCTTTCACTTCCTTTGAAGTTGTTGGGTGAAAAAGCATCATATCAGCATATAAAGGTGCTGAATTTTTAAAGTCCTTTTCAAGCATTGGAAAAAAGTCGGTCATTTGTTTCATTTGTTCTGGTGTAAATGCCACGTCAATAAATTTGAAATTGTCAACACCTACAATGCCTACTATTTTTGGATTTTTGGTTAAGGCTGTTTGTAACATAATTTCGCCTGCCAAAGAATGTCCAATGATTACAACATTTTTAAGGTTCATTGCGTCAATAAATGCTGTTACATCATTGGCATATTCTTCAATTGTCCAGTCGGTTCTTTCGGCTTTGGATTTGCCAAAGCCCGGCAAATCAATTGCGTAAACGCTGTAATTTTTAGAAAAATATTCTACTTGATTTTTCCAATAAGTTCCGTCAATACACCAGCCATGTAAAAACAGAAGTGATGTGTCGCCTTGACCATGTTGATAATAATTGATTTCAACTTGTTTGTCTCTGATTGTGATTTGTTTGGCTGTCATCCTTTTTTTATGTTTGTGCCGTGCCTACACTACCTGAAAGTGAAGCAATGACGATTAATAAAATTGCTCTTTTGTTCATTTTTGTTTGAATTTGAAGCAAAGATAAAAGGCACATAGGACAACCCTATGTCAGGGGCTTAAAATAATCTTTTTGAACATTATTCTAAATAGTGCTTAATGCAGAAAGTCTGCAAAAACAGTGACAAACAAATGCCTTTTATTGTCCGTGTTAGGTTTTCGTAGAAGTATTAAAATTTAATGGAACGACTATTTATTTTTTGATTTTGTATTCAAGTAAATGTTGCTGTTTGGTATTCCTAACTACGAATCTATCAGCCCCAAGCTCATTAATTTCTAGAATCCACATAGGCCTTCGAGCAATTTGTCTCGTTGCAGGAACTTGTTCGAGGCCGACTGGTACCATATCGCGGTACAAATTATCTCGAAACCAGAAATTTGTCCCGATGCAGGATTTTTATAGGGGGAGATGACGAGTTTATTACTGTTACCTACTGTGTTAGCGTTTTGTATTATTTTCTTAAGGGGACTTTAGCCAAGATCAAAGGAATAATTATTAGCAGACTTGCAATGATATTAATTAGCTGTCCTTGAAACTTGGGCCCACCGAATAATATGTAACCATTAATGATTCCATCCAATAAAAAGATAGCAATGGCAACCCAGCTTAATACCCAACCGGTTTTAGATTTTTTCGATAAAATAAAAAAAGCTGCAGCGGCAAAAAAGATTAAAACTATAATTAATCCAATACCCATTAGTGTAAACATCCTAACTGGTAATAGATGTGAAGGACCTTCTATTACACTATTTCCATTATGGATTAAAAGAAAACCTCCAATTCCTCTAATTAATCCAACAATGATCATTAGAATTGAGGCAATTATAAGATATCTGTATTTCATTTGTAAAAATATAAGAATTATCTAACACGCAGGGATTGAGGAATTAACGCTAACGGCCCGGCGATAAAGTACGTAAAACGTTTTCTAACTTTATTGTCCGGGTTAGGTAACATAGTAATTAATACGTTGCTTCAATCTTTTGATTTCTTGCGATAATATAATCGATTTTGTCTGTAAGGCTATTATGGATTTCTGCTATTACATTAACAAAAATATCGGTTTCCCATTCGGGCCCATCTGTGCTCACTCTGACAAGTTTGTATTCAGGAACATAGGGATCATTGGGATCATGAGGAATTGAAGTCCAAATCAAAGAGCCATTTATAACAAAGAGTTTTGTTATCGTTATGTTATTCGAAATCTTCATGCTGTCATAATTTACCAAATAGATTGAGGCTGCTAATTTACTTTTGGTTGGGATTGGTCCTCCTGGCATAAAATCGCGAGATAAGTACGTCTTGAGAAAGTAATTGTGTGAATCGATTGAAATAGTATCCTTTGAGGAGGAGTATAGCTTCTCAACCAAATTTTGATCATCTTTAACATCGGGCTTTTCACAAGAGACTATTATTACGCTTAGAATAGCAGCGAGAAATACTAATTTTTGGAATGCATCTTTCATAATGTTTATAACGGAGGTTGAGTGTCTATGTTACCTAACGGCCCGGCAATAAAGTTAGAAAACGTTGCTGAGCCGAAGGCACTGACCGACCCAAGGGAGCGTCAGTGCGACCACCTTCCTGCCGGTAGGCAGGAAGGTCGGCAGGCAATATCCTGGTTTGTAACTCCGTACGCCGATGAGACCAGGGCCGAACGTTAAATCCCGACATGGTATGCCGGGATAGCGAAGGAGCCAGGTTAGTGTTTAGTGATATTTTTTTTTGTCATTATTGGACTTTCTTCGGGTGTAAGAAGTGAAAATAGAAATAAGCAATTGTGAGAATTATGTAAAAAGCAACAGCTGGCCATCCCGCTTTCATTGTGCCTAAAATTATTCCCTTAACCGATAAAACAATACCAATGCCGTTTACAATGAAAAGGGTTAGAGTCAGGGCATGTTGAGTTTTAACATCCTCAATATTTCTCATAAACCATGAAAACAGAGCAATAGCAGTAGATCCTAATCCAGCCAATTGAGCTGCCATTAAAGCAGATGGACAGGATTCAATTCCAAAAAGCGATCCTACTTTTTCAGGCATTAACATGGCTGATATACCATTAATAATCGAAAAAATAGCGGTAATGATTAGAAGGGTTTTTAGCTTCATAAGATTTTGGATAATTAATAAATATGACAGTTGAGTTTCGCAATTAATTGTGGTGTTGAGCATTAACACTAACGTTTGACGGTATGGAGCGTGGCGGTCAAATGGCAGCTTACTGTTGGGGTATACAAAATTAAATTACATGTACAAAGCTCAGTTGGTTATTGGAGACTGCCATGACCTATACCGTTTGTTATGCTTAGGCATCTTTTTATTCTAAGATGGTAATCCAGAATCCAGGTGAATATATCGAAGTTAACTTTTCCCACTTTCCAAAGCTAACCTTTCGCTCATAGGCTTTTGATCGAAGCATAGCAAGTGATATGTTTATCCTATTATAATAAAAGTAATCAAATTTAATGTTCGGATCAGGTCCGTGAGAAATATATATTTTTAAGTTTTCAATTGCCATAAATACATCCCGGCAACTCCATATCTTATACTTACTTAAATCAATTTTATAATCCCCAATGTCGCTATTCTTAATAGTAATATTAATCGGTTTATCCAAAAGACTTTCTCTTATTTCATTATTGCTGAACCTATAAATATTTAACCTTATTTTTGCAGAATCAGGTCGATTATAAGAAATATGAAAATTAAAGTCTTTAATAAATACTGGATTGTTTGGTAAGTGAAATACAGTTCCAAATTCACAACCAAGTTTTGTAGTGTCAGAATCTAAAACAAAAACATATCTCTGAGAACTTGTCTTTTTGCCAATTGTTTTAATAGTATATTTTTTGGTCTTAATCTGTATCGTGTCTAGCTCAATAATTCTAGGAACCAAATAAATTTTATTAACCCTTTCCTTTACTAATTCAATTACTTTTATACTCTTTGGGGTATATCCCAAACGTGTAACTGTAAGACTATCTTGCAAAAATTTATTCTGGATGTATAGACGAAAATGACCCGAATCATTGGCAACAGTCCCAAGGTCTTTTCCTATTATACCAATATTTACAAAACCGATAGGAGTTTTAATAACAGTATCAATAATTACGCCTTCTACTCTAAAGGTTGTTTGAGAAAATGTATTTAATAAGAATCCTTGTAAAATTGATAATGTTAAGATTGTTACAAACAGGTTAGTTTTCATATTGAAGCGAGTTAGTCCTTATTCATACTTGCAGTCTGTCTGATGCTTAAGCATAACGGCCCGGCAATTAAGTTAGAAAATATTGCTGAGCCGAAGGCACTGACCGACCCAAGGGAGCGTCAGTGCGACCGCCTGCCTGCCAGTAGGCAGGTAGGCTGGCAGACAGGATCCTGATTTGTAATTCCGCACGCTGATATGGCCAGGGACGATCCGCCAGCTGGCGGAGAAGGAGCCAGCCCGCAGGGAAGTGAAGCCCCGCTTTGCGGGGACGCGTGTTTTTGCCTCCCGTCCCTTTCCTAAGTTTCTTGGGAAGTGCCGGGTGGTGTAGGGACGGGAAGTTTTTTAACTTTATTGCCCGTGTTAGTGGTTAGTTCTTATTTATTTTCAAATCCATTCCAAATCAGTACGAGTCAATTCTCCTTTTACGTCTCCAGTGTTTAATGTGGTTTTTGGTTCAAAAAGTAGCACTGACACCTCATTTTTTGCATTTGGTCTATGTTCAATACCTCTTGGTACAACAATGAACTCATTTTCTTTTATTTCTACTGTTTTGTTTCGAAATTCCATATTGAATTGTCCGCGGATAACTAAGAAGAATTCGTCCTCGATATCATGTTTATGCCAGAGAAAAGCACCTTGAAACTTTACTAGCTTAACATATTGTCCATTGAGTTCTCCAACAATCCTGGGATTCCAATAGTCCTTAAAGAGAGTTAGTTTTTCTGTGATATTTACTTTGTCCATAATTAATAATTATTCGAAGTCTTTTAGATGTAAAAAATTGAATAGCCTAATGTGCTCTACTGTTGAGAATTACCACTAACGGTAAGGCGGTCTAGGGAGTAAACGTTACCCGACGACAGCACCGGCAGAGTCCTGGTACTTTAGCCGCGAATTTCTCCCGGTGCAAGCCTGCCTGCCGGAAGGCAGGGAGGTTATAGCACGTGTTTTTGCAGTCAAGGTACAAATTTTATAGCATGTAGGCCAGGTCGCGGTGCAAACTTGATGGAGTCCACTTTTTACTCACGGTGCAGAATTTTAATTGCGTGCAGATGAGCGAATCCGGGTGCGGGAACATTACGAATTTGTCTCGAAGACAGGAGAAAAGGCAAAAACCGTGACAAGGTTATTAACCCAACCGTCCGTGTTAGCACAAGTATTAATTATTTGATCTTTTTATGTCCTCAAATTTTTCTTTTATCATTTTCAGATCTTCAAATTGCAGATTACTCAGATCAAGAGTCCTAATTTTATCAGATAGTAGTAGTTCGATTTCAAAAAGTTTTATCGTTACGGAGATAATCTCTCCAAGTTTTATTGTTTCTGCTTTTTTAGTATCTGGCAGTAAGAATTTTAATTCGTTATCATCCCATTCGATATAATATTTTCTGACATACAGATTACCAACTCCCATGATAATAAAGAGTAGTCCCTGGAAAATGAACATTACAGAATTCCAGTCCCCAGATGGGAACTTAGTATTGAATCCGTTAATCAATGCTTTTAGTAGAAGAAGTATCCCGATTATGGAGAAGATACCGCCAAAAACTATAAAGAACTTTGATAAGAAACTTGAGGGCTTAAATACATTGATTCGTGTCATGGAAGATAGAATTATAAATTAGAAAGTTAACACAAGTATTTATCTATTATCGTGCGAGGGGTATGTCCAGATAAAGTGCAGAAACATTCTTGTTAAGACAAATCGTAATAAATAAGACACGATGGCATAATCAGCAGATCTTGAGATATTTGTCCTAACGGCCCGGCGGTATAATTGCGTAAGCGTTACTCGACAAAGCATCCGGGCAGGGTCCTGATACCCCGCACCAGTAGGGCCAGAAAGCTGTCACAGTGCGAGGAGAGTACGGCGCGGTTTTTGCCATCCGGGTACAAGTTTTGTGAGCTATATGTATGTCGCGGTACAAGGCTGATCGGGAGGAGGTTACAAATCACGGTACACTAAGTCTTATTGTGGGCATTGGCGCGCCTGCCCCGACCGAGCTTAAATTAAAGCCCGATTGAAATGAGCGAAAGTAATTAGCGAGCGTCG